>OGRQ01001105.1_pt1 | contig 27161 bp, 18 predicted proteins | sample 1553521 | NCBI WGS metagenome assembly OGRQ01 (sample SAMEA2580088, study PRJEB22360) | human gut metagenome | biome: human gut; feature: human-associated habitat; material: faeces | place: Denmark | collected 2008/2010
TAATCGTTGCGACATTTCCTGCTTCTACTTCCTTAATCAACTCCTGAAAACTCGGACGATTGAAATTTACACCCGAAAAACCATCGTCAGTAAAATGACGGATATTCGTAAAACCATTTCTTCGGGCGTAATCTTCCAAGTATTGCTTTTGATTGGTGATTGAATTTGACTCACCATTAAGATCATCATCTCTCGACAAACGCTCATAGAGTGCTGTAATCTTTGAACTCCTTGACATTCTCTTATCCTCCTTTCCTTATGTAATCCGATTTAGCATTACAGGGATTACTCCCTCTGCTAATAGGAGAAAATAGGGGTACAAAGCGGAACTGTTTTTCAAGAAAATCAAAATATTTTTTTGAAGTTCCAAGACCGATTTTGATAGCCTATTTTCAATTTAGAAACGCATTATTTATCGTCCTACTAAAGTATAGCCCTCCGGGGTAAGCTCTACGGCTGTTACAGTCTCTCCAAAGGTACTTGCCCACGAGTCGAAGTGCTGTAAATTGTTTTTTACAAGCGTGTTGTACTGCAAGTATCGCTGAATGGTATAGAGTTCCACCATACTGTTTGAGATAGGAGTACCGGTTGCAAATACCGTTCCTCGACCGCCTGTAAGCTCGTCAAGGTATCGGCACTTCATAAACAGGTCGGAGGATTTCTGTGCTTCCGTCTGAGCGATACCGCCCACATTACGCATTTTGGTGTAAAGGTAGAGGTTCTTGTAATAATGACTCTCGTCAATAAAGAGCCTGTCAACACCGAGTTCTTCAAAGGTAACAACATCGTCCTTTCGGCTTTGGTCGTTGAGCTTTTCCAGCTTTTGCTTCACGGACTTTTTAGACTTTTCAAGCTGTTTAATGGAGAAGTTTTCTCCACGATTTCGCTTCAAATCCATAATACCGTCTGTCAGTTCTTCAAGCTGCTGCTCAAGAATTGCCCTCTGTCTTTCAATGGACATCGGTATTTTTTCAAACTGAGAATGACCGATGATTACGGCGTCATAATCTCCCGTAGCAATTCGACCACAGAACTTTTTGCGGTTCTTCGTTTCAAAATCTCGCTTTGTCGCTACGAGAATATTCGCCGCCGGATAGAGCTGTAAAAACTCCGCCGCCCATTGCTCGGTTAAGTGATTCGGGACTACGAACAGCGACTTATTGCAAAGTCCAAGTCGTTTGGACTCCATAGCAGCCGCCACCATCTCAAAAGTTTTGCCTGCACCGACTGCGTGTGCCAACAGCGTATTGCCGCCGTACAGAATGTGTGCAACCGCATTTTTCTGATGTTCACGGAGTTCGATTTCCGGGTTCATACCATTGAAAACAATGTGGCTTCCGTCGTACTCACGGGGTCTTATGCTGTTGAACTTTTCGTTATACATCTTCGTGAGTTTTTCTCGGCGGGCAGGGTCAGCCCATATCCAGTCCTGAAAGCCCTGCTTTATGAGTTCCTGCTTTGCCTGTGCGATTGCCGTCTCTTTTTTATTGAGAACGGCTTTCTTTCTGCCTTCCTCATCTTCGATATAGTCAAATATTCGGACATCTTTCAGGTTCAGTGTTTCCTCAATTATCTTATATGCGTTGATGCGGGAAGTACCGTATGTGCTGTACGCTTTTACATTGGAACGGTCATAGCTCTTTCCCTCAATGTTCCATTCGCCGGTAAACTGGGAGTAGTGAACCTTGATATTCCATTGTGCATAGCGTGGGGTGTCGAGAAACTCAAACATAAACTGTTGGAATATTTCGGGCGGTATCCAAGTCGCACCGAGCCTTACGGAAATCTCGCTTGCCGTCAAATCCTTTGGCTGCACCTTTTCAAGTGCCTGCACATTGACGGTGTAATCTTCGGGATACAATGCCGCAGACCTTTTGGCTGTCGCCAGCTTCTCACGGACATTGCCCGACAGATATTCGTCCGCCATCAGATACTTCGGCTCATAAGAATTACCGTACTCATAAAGAGGATTTAAAAAGATTACACCCTTTAGGTCAGCGAATAATTCCTCCTCGCTTTTGCCGGAAAGCTCCATCATATATTCCATATCAATGGCTGCTTTTTCACCCATAGAGACAGCGAGAGCTTCGTCTGCGGTATCAACCTCCGTTACCGGCTTGTGCGGTTTTATCGTCCTTTTGAAGAACATATCTGCCTTGCGTTCCAGTTCGCCATCTTCGTTGATGACCTCAAGAGCAGAGAGCAGAGCATAGGAACTGTCGTCGGAAAAGGCAGAAGTATTGGCACGGCTGTTAATAAGTCCGTACTTCTTTGTAAAGCTGTCATACAGAGTGTTCAGCTTTTCCTGTGCCTGTTTGATTTCGCTGTCCGGGTAATCCTCGGTTTGCAGTTCAATCAGATTGCGGACGCAATCTCTTATCCCAATCATACCCTTAATGCGGTTCTCGGCGGTTGCCGATACCTCCACCGGGGACATACGGGAGTTCTCACGGAAATAGATTTTGTCGTCCAAAACCGTGTAAGAGAAGTTCCTTACCGTAGGGTCTGCCGGGATAGAATTATCTTCTTCCTCCAGCTCATCGGCTACTTCGTATTCGGAGATTTCTCCGTGAATGTTTGAAACAGCTTCGTTCAAAAGCTCCGAAAGGTCGGCGTTTTCAAACGGCTCACAGGTTGCTTCCGGTCCGAAACGACCGCTTACCATTTTCATTTCGCCGAGTATCATTTCCGGGTGCTGAACAAAATATGAGTTCATCCTTATACCGTTTTCGTCGGTGTCAAGATGAACCCAGTCAGGCTCAATATCTATTAGCCTGTCTCGCTTTTGCAAGAACAGAATATCGGATACAACCTCTGTTCCGGCATTGCCTTTGAAGGTGTCGTTCGGAAGTCTGATTGCTCCAAGAAGCTCCGCCCTCTGTGCGATATATTTACGCACATTGGAGTTTTCCTTATCCATAGTTCCTTTGCTTGTCACAAGAGCCATCACACCGCCGGGGCGTAACTTATCAAGCGATTTTGCAAAGAAATAATCGTGGATTAAGAAATTGTACTTGTCGTATCGTTTATCGGAGACTTTGAAATCTCCGAAAGGCACATTGCCGATAACGCCGTCAAAGAAGCTGTCGGGGACATTTACTTCCTCAAAGCCCTGTGCCGCAATAGAAGATTTCTGATAAAGTTGCTGAGCGATACCGGCTGAAATGGTATCAAGCTCAACACCGTAAACCTTTGCGTTTTCCATTGACTTAGGCAGCATACCGATGAAGTTACCGATACCGCAGGACGGCTCAAGCAGGTTGCCCTCCTGAAATCCCATCTGTTCCAACACCTTGTAAATGGCGGTAGATACTTCGGGCGGAGTGTAAAAGGCGGTCAAGGTGCTTTCTCTTGCCGACGCATATTCCTCCGGCGTCAGGATGTTTTTCAGCATTGCATACTCTGTATGCCAAGCTCCGGCTCGTTCGTCAAAGGCTTCGGGAATACCGCCCCAACCGACATATCTCGACAAGATTTTCTGCTCATCGGGTGTTGCAAAACGGTTTTCGTTTTGACAATCCTTCAAGACCTTAATCGCTGCATAGTTTCTGTGAAAACGCTCTTTCTTGTTCACTTCCTCAACCTGATTATTGGCAAGGTCAAAGTTGTGTCGCTCGGACATCGGAATATCCGGGTGGAGGTCAAAGCTCTTTACCTTTGACTTTTTCTTTTGCTCCCAAGCGGGGACAATCGGTTCAGGCTCTTTCTCTCGGTTGTCCTTAACCTCAACACCGTTGTGTTCGGATAAAGCCTTAAAGTCATCAAGCAAGTCAGGTCTGATACCAAGCACAGAACCGTCATCTTCAAATACAAAGGCTTCATCAACAAGAAAATGATAAAACTCTGCACCGTGCCATTCGTTATCGCCGTCCCTTGCAACAAGACCGTTTTCATCATAACTGAGAGCAATGTCCTCAATCTTTAATCTGCCAAGCACGGAATAAAGAATTTCTGTTTCTCGGTCATAAACCGGGACTTCAGAAACAGCAGCCACAAGGCTTTGCATTGTCGCTTTGGTACAGTCTGTGAAATCAGGCTGTTGTGAAAACTGACTTTCTGCTTCCTCAAACCATTCTGTACCTACATCGGCAAGCTCCTGATTTGCAATACTGCCGAGATAATCAAAGAAATCCTCAGCCGAGTCATACTCCCTTGCAGCTTGCTGTATCTCGTCAAAAGAAAGCGTATTTGTAACATACTGACCTCCGGCATTGCTGTCGGGGTTATAGTACATCCAAGTTACACTTTCATTGTCCCGGTCGATAAAGAAGGCATCGTCATAACCGGTTTTCGGACTGAAATCCTGTACGGTTTCGGTATCATTTTGAGCTTTGTTTTCGCCTGTAACGGTTTTTTCTTCCGCCGGTAATACACTGACCTTCAAGTGGTCGTTCATCGGATTTTCACGCACTTTGCGGTCAAATTCTTCCCTTGAAAGTTCCTTGTTGAATAGGGGCATATCGAAGTCATAAAGCATTACACGGTTTTCGTCAAAGGACAAAATCTCATACTGCGAAGCTCCGATATACACGCTGTCGCCGAGATGATATTCATACTGTGCTTCCGGTTCTTCCTCTTTGTTTTCAGGCTCAGGCGGTGCGGTAGAGAGTATCTCTCGGTTTTTTCTCTGCTCTGCAAGCTCGGCTCGCCGTTCTTCCTGCTTTTCAAGCCATTCTGGGTACTTTTCTTTTTCCTTTGGATTTAAGTATCTGTCCATACGGATAAGGTCTCCGATACGCTTTTCCACTTGAGACCAAGAAAGCGTAATGTGCGGCTTGTCACTTCCGATACCCTTTGAAATTGTGATACCTTTTCCGTCGTGCTGTTCGTCAATGCCCGTACCGATGATGACAGGGTAAGAGCCGCCCCAACCGTATTCGTTTTTCAAGAAGTCGGCGTTTTCTTTTGCGGAAAGGCTCTTTTCAAACTGCTCATAGATACGCATTTTGCCCTCGGAAACTCCGCTTCCACGGGTCAGTACAGCGTCTATGATTTCCTGAGAAAAAGTAAAGGCAGAGGTTTTTTGTTCCTCTGCCTGATTGCCCATTATGAGAGTCAACTGACCGTCCATAGACGGAAGCGGCTTCATTGTATCGGTCAATTCTCCCAAAAGTCTCATTGCTTCAAAATGCTGTGCGATAACGCCCCAGTCATAGAAGCTCTGAGCGGTTCTGTTTTCGTATTCGCCCTCCCACAAGTGGAGGACATTCTGAAATGTTTTGTAGCCGACAAGCCTGCCGTCGCTTAAAGGTAGCTGGGTGTAATCATTGTTGAAGATACCCTTGATATATTCGGTACGGGTCGCATTATCCGTATTTCTCTCATAGAAGTCTTTGATTTCTTCCTTTGAAGCGGACAAATGTGGGGTAGTACCGAGTATCTCTCGGATAGTATCATCGCCACCGAAAAACGGCAGGCTCTTGTCCTCGTGGTTTCTGTCGTAATACTCTAAGCGAATATTACCTGATTCTTCACGATTTCCTGTGCCGAGTTCCTGATGTTGTTCATCAGGCGAACCCATTTCATCATATCTTCCGCTTTCATCTGCTCCGTCAGCCCGGCTTTCTGTGCCATCTGCTTCACGAGAGTTTCCTCCAGTTCGCTCGCTCTCTGCTGAACCTCCGCCAAGTGACTGTTCAGAATCCCTTTCGTCAGAAGATTGTAATACAGGATTTTGTGATGTCCCTTCAGATAAGTTCTCCTCATCTGCGACCATCTGCCGAGAGTCACTTCCGTCTGCTCCGGCAGCTTCAGGTTCGGAAGATTGTAATCTCCCACCATCGTGTATGTGATTTCGCTCATCGCTTTGACTCCTTTCGTCTTTGATGTCTTTATTGTATTCGGATTGCCCCTGTTCATCAATTATGCGATTTTCCTTACTGAGCGTGCTGATTGTTCTGCTGACTGGAAGCAACGCCATTTCAGCAATGTCGCTTGTAGCAATACCCACCGCATTGAGAACTTCCTGTGAATTGAAGCTTGAAATACCGGCAAAGTCATCGGGAGAATAAACCTTGTCTGCGTCCAGTCCCAATCGTGCCATAACCATATATGACACGCTGTTTCTGACAAGCTCCAAATACAAGGCGTTTGCTTCGTCGGCAGACAAATACTCAATATCGCTTCCTGTACCCAAACTCATAAAGTCGGAGATATAGTCTGCGATGTTGTCCTCAACGGCATTGGCAATGCTCTCTTTGACGACATTTTCAATACTCGTTGTATCGTTTACCGCACCGAAAGTGTTTTCAAGTGTTTCAATAACCTCTGCTTCATATTCGGGTCTCATCTCCCAAATCGGCACAGGACGGGAATATCGGCTTTCGTGGGTGTCCGATATATCAAAGTAGTGAATCAGCCTTTGACGGCTTCTGTCTGCGTCCTCAAATACGGCAATACCTTTTGCCCCTCGGTTTACCCAGCGACCGAAAGTTCCGTTCCATCGTTCGATTTCAAGAACGGCTGTTGCGTCGGGTCTTTGGGCATAAATAAGAAGCTGTTCATCAAATCGGAGCCTGAAATTTCTGCCTGCTGTTTTCAGAAACGATTGCCAGTTTACCGGGTTGTCTGTAACCGCAAAACAGGTTCTTTCATATAGCTCCGAAATCAGGTCAAATTTCCTTGCCACCTCGTCTGCACCTCCTTATCGTGATTTTTCTTTGTCCTTTGCAGGCTTCGTATTTTCTTTTGCGGCTGGTTCTACGGTATGACCGTTTCTCTCGCAAAGCTCGGCAAATTCGCAGATATGGTAGAGATTTGTGCCGACCTCCAAATGGTAGTCGTCGATATATCTGCAAGTTCTCTCCATTGTTTTGCCGTCGCCGAGCTTAATTGAGATTTTTTCTCCGTCCGCAATGCGAAACTGCTCCTGATAGTGCGGGTCAATAAATCGGATACCTCGCTCAGCGTTTTTCAAGTGGGCATTTAGCCACTCTTTTTGATAGCAATAGCAGTAAAGATTGTACTCGCCCCTGTTGGGGTTAAACCTCATAAGATAGCTGTACTTTTCCGTATCAAGACGAATGCCGTAGTGGTTGCGGTCATCATTAAAGGAACTGTCGGGAGTGGAATAACAGTAAGAGGACATAGCATTTCTGCCGGACAAAACATCGTCGTCACGCAATCCGTTTATCACATCATCAAATTCAGCCTTAAATTCATCGGTTTTCAAGTCTTTTCTGAAATCGTTCCAAGTCGTCCAAAACTCGTTCCCGTTAGAACCGAAGTCGGCTCGCAAATATCCGATAAGTCCGGTCTGCATAGAGAGCTGCTGACTTTGGCTGAAGGTGTACTTTCGCTCTGCTTCGGTCAATACTCTGTAATCCATTTTCATCACCTCGCCTGTTCGTTTGTTTGTCTTTGCTTTGGAATAGGAAAACCATAAACTCCGGCAATGTCATCGCCGAGCCTTTTGGTAACTCGTGTGATGTCGGCTCTTGTGGCTTTTCCGTTGTAGATTTTATCTTGCAGATTTTCAATCTGCGTATCGGTAACACCGTCTTTGAATACACGGTATAGATAATGGTTTGTTCCGTCGTGATGAACGGCATCGGCTCTAAGGTCGCCGTACTTATCCACATACCATTCGGTGTAATCGGTATCGGAATAAAGGCAGTCTTTAATGTTGCCGGAATCAATCATCTTGTAGCCCGCCACTCTGCCGTTCCATCTGCCGAGGTCGCCGATTACGATAATCGGCTGTGAAAGCTGAATGTTGAGATTTACTCGTTCATCATAAAGATTTTCGGCATTGGATTTTACCATAATGTCGTAAAGCTCATCATCGGAATATCCGGGATACAGTTCCTCCAAAGACTCTCGCCAATCATCAAGGTCAAGGCTAATGTCGCTCCAAATGATATGACGGTCATTCTGTTCCTGCCTGCTCATCAGTGCCACCTCCCAAATAAGAGAACAGCTTATTGGCTTTGGTCTGCTTCTGAAGCTCGATAATCAGGCTCATATCCGGAATAGTGATACCCGGAATTTTCAAAATGCTCTCCATATCGAGCTGCTGCAATTTCTTTTCCGTATTGCAGCCTGCGTCAAACAGTTTCGTCAGAAGCTTTGTTTTCTGCTGAAAAGTGAATTTTTCCTTCATTGCTTTGTCCTCCTTATCGTTCTTTGTCTTTGTTTCGCTTCTTGTGTAAAAGCTCTTGTGCCTTTTCCTTTGCCCACTCAGGCAGACGCTCAGGCTTTACTTCGCCCATAACATCCATTCTTTCATATCGGGTGGATTTGCCGGTGTGAAGATTGGTACAGAACACGGCACTTCCACGGCTGTTTGCCGACGCACCGAAACCACCTGTAACATAGTAGAGCTGTCTGTCGGCTCTTTGAAATTCAGGTTTTAATACCTTTGGGTCAATGGCAATGATTGTGCCGTTGATGTCTTTGGAATAGTGGTCGGGGATACAGTCGGCTTCCGTTATGAGTGTGATTGGAATATCCAGTTTTTCGACCTGTTCCTTGAAAAGCTCCGCTTCATTTGCCACACGGCTACCGAAAAGGTGTACGATTTCGATATAGTCATCGCTCACCATACATTCCGAACACAGTTCAAACAGGTCGTTTCGTTCTGCAAAGCCGCACAAAAATTTATCGCCGTTCGTGCTTTGCTCATTGGAAGCCAAGATAACTTCCTTTTCACCCACATTGACCGAGCAAAGAACAGTGTATTCACCGATTTTTCTTTTTCCCTCGTTCATATCCACACCTCAGCTTACTTCAATCACAATTCTGATGTTTCCGCAGTCGCAGCCACTGCACTGTCTGGACAGTTCGGGAAATAGGGATTGCACTCTCTGTCTTGCTCTGCGGATAGTCTCAAAGCACGGCAAGCCGTAGCCTTTATAGTTGTTGACTATATCTTCAAGCGGCAAATCGCCGACTCTCATATAGCTGTATCGGTTGTAATAGCAAAGGATAAGCTGCATATCGTCATACCTCGTTTCGGGGCATTCTCTGAGTATTGCAAGCACCTTGCTGTCAACCGTCTTTAGCTTGTTCATAATGCACCTCCGTAAAAGAACGGTGGGCGAAGTTTTCACTCCGCCCACTTTGGTGTTCCTTATTTCTTTCTGTTCTTAATCTGCAAGAAGATAAAGCCGCCGATAATAAAGGCGACCAATACAACTGCTACGATTGTTTTAGCGTCCATTACTCATTGTCCTCCTTCTTCTTTTTTCTGTACGCAATAATGGCTGTGCCTACAATGCCGAGGGCAGAAAGTCCCGCAAGTGCAGTCCACAAGCCGACATTGCTGTTGTCTCCGGTCTTTGGTGTATCTCTCAGCTCATTGTGCATTTCCACAACGGTAGTAGAACCGACCTTTACGGTTGCAATCTTATCCGCAGGAAGCACATAGGAAGCAGAAACACTATCCTGAACCTCGGAAATGGTGTAATCGCCGATACGAAGTCCCTCGATAATGATTTCGCCGTTCTTATCGGTCGTGAAGCTGCGGTCATAACCGTTTACTCCCGTAACCCTGAAAGTGAAACCTTCAACCTTACCGTCAGAGGAAGTCTTGACGATTTTCAGGTTTCCTTTCATAGCTGTGTTGATAAATCCGACACCCGCTTTGTTTTCTACCTCATAGGTCATTTCATCTTCCTCAATGAATACGGAGTACACGCCCTTATCAAGCTCGAAGCCCTCCGGTGCTTTGGTTTCTCTTACAAGGTATTTTCCGTAAAGAAGTTCTTTCATTTCGTAAATACCCGTAGAAGTTTCGTTGAGTGTACCGATAAGCTCGTCGCCGTCGTCCAGTTTGCCATCGCCGTTTACATCTTTGTAAACCTCAAAGGTCGCTCCTGTCAGCTTGTTGTCCGGGTAATCTTCATCAACCTTTGTGAGTCTGATGTTGCCGTGAACATACTCGTTAACAATTTCAACCTCGATAACCTGACCGTCCTCGGACACGATAACCTCATAGGAAGTATCGTCAAGCACGAAACCGGCAGGCTGTTCGATTTCTCTTACAATCCAGTTTCCATACGGTACTTTGTCAAAAGAAAAGCTACCGTCATTTTCAGAGGTAGCAGTCATCAAAGCATTTTCTTTTGTAAATTCGGTTTCATCAGCCTTAAACAGACCGATTACAGCACCTCCCAGTGCTTCGCCGTTTTCGGTAATCTTCTTACCGGAAACAGAACCGTAAATGAGCTTGTTCTCAATCGCTTTTCCGTCGTTGACCGCAATCTCAACATTTGCGGTATCCTGACCGGCATAGCTGAAAGTGAACGGATACTTGGCGTCGGAGAGAATATAATGCTCATCGGTTGCAAGTTCCTTTACATAGTAGCTTCCGAAAGGAAGGTCGGTTTTGATAACAGCCTTGCCGTTCTCGGAAAGTGAGATAATCTCAATCAGACCGTCTGCCGGGATAGAAGTACCGCTTGCTGAAACAAGTTCCTCGGCGGTAAAAAGTCCGAAGCTGATGTTCTTCACTTCATCGCCGTTGCCGATGTTGAAGATGTCGTTCTTTTCAATAGTCTTTTCAAGACTTACCGTTACTTTCTGCCTGTCGTTTACAAAGCTTGTGGCGGTTTCGGTTACAGACACTTCCTGACCGGCATAAGTCAGCTCAACATCGTGAGCTTCTTTGTTGATGACCATACCCTCCGGTGCGGTAATTTCAACCACCGTATATTTTCCGAGATAAAGCTCTTTACTCTTGGCAAGTCCGTTTTCATCTGTGGTAACAGTATCTACGACCTCGCCCTTTGCATAACGGAGTGTACCGTCAGGAGTGATAATATCTTCTGCTGCGGTAATCTCATAAATCGCACCTGCAAGACCTTTCACTTCATAGACAGGCTGATAAATCGCATCGGCATTTTCCTCTCCGGAGATATTTACCCCTGAGAATACCTCGCCGGTCTTTTCAATGCTGACAGTACCTTTCTGTGCCATATTAGGCTTATCGACCTTAATCACGGTAATACCACCCTCATCGGAAGAATGTTCCTCTGCCACATCAAAGTACACCGGTGTGCTGTCAAGCACATATCCGTAAGGAGCCTGAACCTCAACAAGAGAATATCCCTTGCCGTATTCCAGTTTCTCCGGTGTAACAAGCTGTCCGTTTGCGTCGGTGTAGAAAGTATCAATCGTTGTCGGAGTAGGATAAGTGAAGGTCATTGTTACCTGATTGCCGTCCGGGTCAAAGATTTTGAACCCAGCACCGGCATAAGGAATGTTTTTACCGCTTTCTGCGTCCACCTTGACAACCTTGATATAACTTTCAAAGTTTGCGTTGTTAATGAGATAGCGGTAGGTCTGTCCGTTCTGAGAGATGAACACATCGAAGTCGTCCATTAACTCACGCCCCTCCCAACCGGAGGTCTGATGAACGGTATATACGCCGTAAGGCATATCCTTTGTCTGACCGAAGCCGTTTTCATCACAAACAATTACATCTCTTTCATCTTCCTCTGCTGAATCAAAGCTGCCGGAAGATTTCAGATAGATTTCAAAGGTTGCACCGTTTTCCGGTGTTTCAATCTTTGTTTCGCCGTCATCGGTGTGCTTGATAATGGCGATATTGCCTTTCATAACCTGTTCGGCAACATCATTTGCGGTCTGATTGTGTTCCACCGTATAAAGCTGCGGTTCAGCACCGACCTTATGGATTGTACCGTCGAGCAGATAGCCCTCGGACGGCGTGATTTCACGGATTGTCCAGTCATTATCACAGACATATTCCTTTGTGGTAAACTGCCCGTTCTTATCCGTTACATACTTGTCAACAAGGGTTTCACCCTTATAGATACCGTAAACTGCTCCGGCAAGGGTAGCGTCGCCCTGCGGTGTGCCTTCCTCTCGGTCGCTCTTTGTTACGGTTACGCTGAACTTTTTGAGAATGTTCGTGAAGTTTCTTGTGGTTACTTCTTTCCAGTTAATCGGTGCGGTCTGATTTGCAGGCACAACATAACGGATTGCGGTATCCACTTCCTCAATAGTGTATGGGGTAGTGCCGCTGATAAGCACATCATCAAAAGAAGCAACACCGTTCTTATCTGTCACGGCATACTCATCGACAGCAATACCGGAAAGAGATGTGCCGTAAAGATGGAAGGTAACGCCCTCAACCAAGTTATCCTCAGAAGATTTGATGACCTGAAGATTACCTCTTTTGAGAACATTATTGAAATTGACCTTTGACACCTGACCGGCAACAACAGTTACTCTGTGAACCTCCTGCGGAACATATTTGTCGATAGACTGTTCTGTTACCGTGTAAACACCGGGCATAAGGTTATCCAGTTGGAATTTACCGCCGTTTGCGGTTGTTACAGTCTGATTGACACCGTTACCGCTTATGGTAAACTGAATGCCGTCAACCTTTCCGTCCTCACTTGTCTTTACAATCTGACAAGAGCCGTAGCTTACCTTCATTTTGACAAAGCCGCTGACAGGGTCGCTGACCTCTTGAGCATAAGTGACCACATCCTGAATGCCGTTTCCATTCTGATGGATACCGTCAGACCATACGACAACACCTCTGCGGACACCGTTCTTTTTTGCGGCTGTGATGGTAAATTCATTGCTCGGAGCTTTCTCCATCGAAACAGTCAATTTGTTTCCGCTGACAGAGAACAAAACGCCGTCAATATTTGCCGAGAAATTGTAATTGCCAAGCACACCGTTTGTATCGGTGAGAGTTGCAACATACTTGCTTCCGTTCCATTCAAGCTCGTTCACCTTGGCAGAACCGCTTGACCTTGTGCAGAAGCTCGGAACTTTCGTATGGTTCTGAACGCTTGTTACCATACTGTTGTAGTAAGACAGGATTTTACTGCGGAGTGGGTGTGCAGAGCTTACACATTCAAGCACGGCATTGTACCCGCCGGTAGAAACGTGATTAAAGCCTGCGTCTCTTTCGCCGACAATCGTTTCCCAAATCAAAATCTGAGTGGCATAAGCGTGGGCGATACAGTTTGCGTCGCTTTCATTCTGCGACTTCCAGCTTGTCGAAATTCCTCCACGGTAGCCGTACTGCAAGATACGACCGATAAGCAGGCGAATATCATCGCCGGAAATCGTACCGTTCGGACTGATGTTGTTGAAGAAGTTCTCGTCCTTTTCGGTGAGAGTATCTCCAGTCCGCTGACCTGTACCCGGCTCGATACAGTAGGCGATATTGCCCGAATACGAACCCATTGCACGAAGTCCCGTATATTTCGTGGACAAGCCTTTCCAACCGTTCATATAGTTGAGATTGCCGTGTCCCCATTCGCCGTTGTTATTGGTATCTCCGCTTCGGGGATAATCGACGAGGTACACATCGGCTTTTTCGCCTACGGCTGCAAAGGCTGTCGTTGCCCCAATGCTCATAAAAGCTGTAAGGCTCATAACCGCCGCCAACATAAGCGAGACGGCTTTCTTGAATTTTGTTTTAACCATTGCGTTTTCCTCCTTGAAATGCAAAAACGCACCGATTTTACTCAGTGCGTCCGCTTAAAATTATTTTGTTTTAGCAGTAGCCGATATAGATGTTGTACTCCGTATCGGATAGCTTTTCTGTCCATATCCACACAGCGGTAAAACCCTCGCTGTTCTTGTATCGGTTCAGTCTGCTTTCAATATCAGACTTGATACCGCTTCGGTTAGGATTTGCGGATATGGGGTTGTCCCAACATTCTGTCGCCGTGCTGTCAAGAGAAAGCCCTATGCTTACCGCATACTCTTTTGCGTAACTAACATAAGGGCTGACATCGAATGTCTGCTTGGGCGGCTCTGTCGGTTTCGGTTCTGCCGGCTTTTCAGTCGGCTTTTCAACCGGCTTTTGTTCGGCAGTTGTCTGTTCTTTTGGCTGTTCCGTTTGTTTTTCGGGTTCAGCCTGCGTGGTTGTCTGCTTTGGTGGCTCTGCCTTTGGCTTTTCGGTTGCAGGAGTATCAGCCGTTTTTTCTTCCGCCGGTTTTGTCTGAACAGTTGCAACCGTCTGACTTTCAGCGGTTGATTGGCTTTCTTCTGCCGTAATCGGTGTTTCCTCCTGAACTGCCGTGCTTTCCGGTTCTTCTGCCGTATCTTCCTGAGAATTTGTTTCGGTATTACCAGCCGGAAAAGAAGTCTCCGTTTTCGTTATCTCCTGTGCAGCTTCTTTGGCTGTGTTACCATTACAACCTACGAGGAAAATCATCAGGCAGGCAAGAACACAAGGTATCAGCCTGTTTTTCATATCCATCGCTCCTTTCTGCTTTAATCGTAATCAAAACCGGTCAAAACATCAAAGGTGCGATTGGCTGAACTTTTTATCGTAGCAGACATTTTGCTTTTGCTTCAAATGTGCGAACCCTTTTATAGACAGCTATATGTTATTAGAGATAGATATACTCAAGGGAGATAGAGTATATTTTTTCAGCAGGTTAATAGCCGGTATATATAGGGGTTAGAGTGTGAGAAAGGGGGAAGGCTATCGGCTGTCACGGTCGGCTGTGCTTCGCAGAAACTTGTTGTAATGCTCCAATGCCTTGCACACAAAATCCTCCGTTTGGCTTATGGGAATGTTCTTCGGGATAAGCTGTCGAACTCTGTCGCCCCTCAAAACAATTTTCTCCCTTTGGTTTGGCTTTTCCTCCGACATAATCGCTTGGATTGCTTCGGTTGTGAGCTTGCCCTCCTCAAAGAACTTTCGCATACGGATTGTTTGGTCGTGGGATGGGGTTGCGTCGTTCAGGTCAATTTCGTCAACCACATCACGCTGACTGTCCTCATCGAGAAAAGACAGTTCAACCGCCGGTCGCATTTTAATTCGCCCCTCATCAACATATTCCAAAAGTTCGGGAACAAGGTTTGTAAGGCGAATATACCTGTGAATCTGATTTCGGCTGTCGCCACATTCTTGAGCAAGCTCGTCAGAAGTTCTCAACTTTGTCCCCACTGGGGACGAAGTTAAATCCGTGCGTTCTCCTTGCCTTTTCATCGCCTCCAAACGCATTTTGTAGGCATAGGCTTTTTCTGAGGGAAGTATTTGCGACCTTTGGTAGTTGCTCTCAACCATTAAAATCGTGGCTTCGTCTCGGTTCAGTTCAACGACCTCACAACGGAGAGTATCAAACCCGGCAAGCTCACAGGCTCGCTTTCGTCTGTGTCCCGATATGAGTTCGTATCTGCCGTCCTCTTTCTGCCTTACCGTCGCCGGAGTAATAACCCCTCGTTCCTTAATACTCTCAATGAGCTGTGCCATATCCTCGTCATCACGCACCTTAAAAGGGTGGTCGGGGAAATCGTCAATCTCAGTCAAGGGAATATCTCGGATTTTTGAAAGCTTTTCTTCATCTCTCTGTTCCTGCGTTGAGAATAAGTCATCGAGCTTCGTGAGAGTGAAGTCGCTCTTTCTTCCTGCCATCGGCTAACACCTCCTTTGTAAATTCGGTGTACGCCTTTGACACCGTACTGTTGGGTTCGTAGGCAAAAATGCTCTTGCCTTTGGAAGAAGTCTCTGCGGCTTTTACGGCAATCGGGATATATGTTCGATACATCTTGATTTGATTACCGAAGTTTTCTCTCAGAGCTTCTACCGTGCTTTTGGCGAGGTTGGTACGGCTATCCACCAAAGTGAGAAGCATACCGTCAATCTTTAAGTTCGGATTGATACGCTTCTTAACTCTTGAAATGGTCTGAACAAGCTGCGTCATTCCTTTTGCCGGTAAATACTGAGCCTGAACAGGAATAATAACGCTGTCTGCCGCAGATAGAGCATTGATTGTTACCATTCCGAGGGAAGGCATACAATCTATAAGGATATAGTCGTATTTGTCCTTCACTTCGCTGAGATAATTTCTCAATGCCGTCTCTCTGCTCATTGCGTTGACAAGGTTAAATTCCATTGCAGAAAGCTCAAGGTTTGCCGGAACAAGGTCAACACCTTCGTCGTGGTGCAGAATACCGACCGTAGGGTCATTCATCGTTTCGTTTAAGACATCTGTGAGTTTCGTTGCAAGCGTGATACCCAAGTTATCCGTATCCTGCCAGCCGAGACAAGTGGTTAAGTCGCCCTGCGGGTCTGCATCTATGAGCAACACTTTCTTTCCCTGCATTGCAAGACCGACACCGAGGTTTACCGTAGTGGTCGTCTTTCCAACTCCGCCTTTTTGATTGCATATAGCAATCGTTTTGCAGTTCGACACTTTGTGCGTCCTCCTTTCGTAAAATTCATAGCCATCGCAGTATGGCTATGTACTTGACCGGCTCATTTCCTAACCGGTCGGGCAATATTTGTTCTCAACACCCCTTGCCGAGCAAAAAGCTCACGGGAAGTCACTAAGGAACAGACTGCTAATCTGTATCATAGGAATTTCACCTCTGCCGGGTACTCCGCCAGCTCCGTAGAGAAGTATCATTATCTTTCTGACTGTCATCGCCGTAACAGGGGCAACCTATTACTTATACCGGGAGTTCTCGCTGTTCTACAATGCAGAAGTCACGGCGTACCCGATAAGGTGGCTAAAATCATCAGAATTAAAGTCTTAGTGAATGATTTATTCAGTTGTCAAAATACAAGTGAAAGAGCTGACCTTTTCGTGGTTCGGAATTAACCCCTTCACTCATTTGGACAAAGGGGGTCAAAATGCACACCCAAAATCACCCCTTTTTCAAAAATTTCTTGAAAAAATTTTTTTAGAAACAAAAAAAGCCGCCTATTTCCCTCGTAATAGAGGTCAATAGACGGCGGGTAGAATTATTCATAGTTTGTTGAATAAAACATATAATCAAAGACCGCTTACATCGTGTAGGCGGTCTCTTTTCATATTCAGATATATATGATTTTGAGCTTTCTTTTCTTGGCTGAAAGCACCTTGCAGAGAACATCGTCAACGCCGTCGGTGTATCTTCCTTGTGCTATCAGGTTGTTCTTCAAACGCATAAGTGATTGTATTACTCTGCTATATTCGTCATCATTAAGATAGATATGGAACTTTTCTTCTCTCATAATCTTTTCCTCCATTCATTGTATTTTGCTCTGATTACCGAAACATCTGCTTCGACATCAGAATAAATAAAGATATGTACGCTTTTGAAAACTGCTTTTACTCTGTCGGCATACTCCGCTTCCGTTTCGGTTGTCTTAAAAGGGAGCTTTACAAGTTTTATATTTCGCTGCTTGCATAGATGGCTTTTGAGAACCTCCATATGTTCTGAGCCGTTCGTAAATTCTATCGCCAGCTTTTCTGACGGAATGTAGGTTTCAAGTGGTATTCCTAATAGTTTATCCGAACCGAGCTGCACCTTTAATCCTTTTTGATTGGCGTAATAGGCGACAGCCAAGCCGGGGAACACGGAGCGATATTCGTTTTCGCACACAGTGCATTTTTCTCCGATAATTGTTCTATCGCTGATTTTTGCTTTCCAAGAGTGTCCCAGTGAACATTTCCACCACACACTTTTCATCGACCTTCTTGACACTTGTGCCGGTAGCAGAGAGTTTTTTTCGTAATCCCATTCAGCAAGCAGTTTCCTGTCCGTTGTGGCTAAATCATTGTATCCTGCAAGAACCGCCCTGTCCGCACAAACCGGGCATACAGTTCCTTTTACACGAGCATTGATAACGGACTTCCACTCATTGCCACAGGTCTTACACTTCCACCAAACATTGTGTCTTGATTTTGCGTTTACCTCATCAGGCATTAGGGGATAATTTCTTTCTGCCCACTCGGCGGCAAGGTCAGGGTGCGTAGTCGCCAAGTCATTAAATCCTTTGAGCAATGTATATCCGCTGCAATACGGACATCTGCTCCCACCAGAACGGGTTGAAATAAGAGTGTACCACTCGTTTCCGCAATCTTTGCATTTCCACCAAGCCTTACTGTTTGCAAAGGCTGTTACCATTGTAGGCAGCAACGGAAGATTTCTGTCAGACCATTCAGCAGCAATATCGGGATACTGTGAAGCAAGGTCATTGAATCCGGCAAGGACTTTATTGTGTGAGCAGTATGGACAGCCTGTGCCGTTTACCGTTCTGCTTTTAACGCTTGCTTCCCATTCGTGTCCGTGTTTGCATTTCCAAATAATCTTCTTATGAGAAGCGACAGATACCTCGGTAGGCTTTAATTTGTTCTTTTTAGACCACTCCTGAGCCAACAGGGGCTTCAATGTGGCTAAATCATTGATACCCTCTATTACTCTCGCTCCTGAGCATATCGGGCATTTCTCGCCCTTTGAACGAGCTTTAACGCTCGTTTCCCATTCGTGTCCGCAAGCGCCTTTCCACCACACTCTTTTATTTGAACCGAAGGTTATCTTATCAGGCGTCAGCGGTAAATTCCTCTCTGACCATTCAGGAATTAGCTCCGGGTGAACGCTTGCTAAACTGTTGCTCATAGTTCAACCACCCCTTCCTCTGTGATTATCCTCATTATATTGAGAAAAACAGGATTGGTGTAGTTTGCGATGTAGCCCGAAAACTATGAGAAATGAAAGAAGCTCCTGAAAAGCCGTAACTTCTCAGGAGCTGTGTGAAACTCAAAATTATGCGATTTTTTAGTCTCTGCACCGTTTTCAGCACCGATTGGTGTAAATTTGGTGTAAAGAGGTAAATTTATTTGATTTTGAAAGTCCCGAAACCCGCATAACTACTGGGTTTCTTCGAATTTTACTTGTCGAGGGGCTTCATTGTGGGGAGCTTGACTGGTGGTGATTTATAGCTGTTTACAAGTGCTCATAAGCCTTTGTTCGTGCAAGATAAAAAGGTCTTATTTTTCGCAACTCTACGCAACTGTTTACAGCTATTCTCAAATTGGTGGTAAGTCAGTGGTAAGGCTGGTGGTAAACTTATTCGTCTTCGTGAGAGTGCCAACGCTTCAAGACTTCTTCCACCTGTCCAATAAGCTGCTCCTTGTTCGGCATATACAAGACATACCGGGATGCAAAAATCTGATTCGACAAACCGCCCAGCGCATACTCGGCTGCTATGCTGTCCTTGTCGGTGCAGAGGATGATGCCGATAGGAGGATTATCTTCCGGGTCGTTGACCTCTGCGGCGTAGTAGTTCAGATACATATTAATTTGTCCGGCAGCTTCGGGCGTAAGCTTGGTGGTTTTCAACTCGATCAGCACATAGGCATGCAAAATCTTATTGTAGAACACCATATCCACATAGTAGTGGGTGTTGTTCACTGTGACACGCTGCTGTGTGCCGACAAACATAAAGCCCCGGCCAAGTTCCAGCAAGAAATCTTCGATTTGTCGCACCAGTGCTGCTTCCAAATCGCTTTCAAGGAACGGCTTTTCTTCCGGCAGCCCCAAAAACTCGAATACATACGGGTCCTTGATAATGTCCTCCGGCTTAGTGTAGTCCACACCTTTTTCAGCCAATGCTAAAACTTGTTCCTTGTTGGCATCCCCACGAGACAAGAGCAGCCGTTCAAACAGGGAACTTTCAACCTGACGTTTCATTTCACGGACAGACCAGCCAGAATTGACCGCTTCTTTTTCGTAGAAGCTGCGCTTCTCCTTATCGGAAATGGATAACAGCTCACAGTAGTGCGACCAACTCAATTTTCCAGACACTGTCTGGAAAATTGGATAGCTGAGATAGAACTGCCGCATATTGTAAACATTCGAGCGCGAAAAGCCCTTGCCAAGCTCCTTTGTCAACGCCCTGGAAAGCTGCGATAAGGTCTTTTCACCATATGCAGCACGGATGCTGTCATTTTGTTCACAACGAACAACGATCTCACCAATCTTCCAATAAGTTGACAGCAGTTCCTGATTGACCTGCTGTGCTACATTTTTACGGGAAGCTTCCAGCAGAGAACGAATCTCGCTCACTGCCGGGGCAAGAACCTGCGCTGCGAGGGTTACAGATTTATTTTCCATCAGTCATTTTCCTCCTTTCCTTCAAATGTCGTGGTTGCAGATAAGAACTCTGCAAACTTGTCGATTTCCTTTTTCTTGAGATTTTTTGTGGCCTCAGTGTAGATGTTCATGGTAGTGGTAATATCGGCGTGGCCCAGTACGTCTTGAATGACCTTCATGTTGATTCCGGCCTCGCAAAGCCGGGTAGCGCAGGTGTGCCGCAAGGAATGGCAACTAAACTTCGGAAGCAGGACAAGGTTCTTCGGCTTAATTGTACCGCTTTCGCATTTTGCCAGCTGTTCCTCGTTGCAGTCGCGGATGATACGGTCAATGCCTTTATTGATGGTGCTGTGATGCTGGCACTCGCCAAAACGGTTTACAAAAATAAAATCCGTATAGCCATCAATTGTCACCTTGCAGGAAATTCCAGTTTTCTTCTGATACTCTCGCTCTTGTACAAAAGCAGCCTTGACTGCCGGAGTCATAGGCACAATTCGATTTCCAGCTTCCGTTTTGGGTGTATTGATTCCGTACAGACAACCTTTCTCCCGGTGGCTGCAATAAATCAACGTGTGATTTACACTGATTTCACCCGTATCAAGGTTGATGTCCTCCCAGCGCAAACCCGTTGCCTCACCAGCACGGAGACCACATTCCACCATCACAGTAATGATGGGAAGCCAGTGATTGTACTTCTCACTGTTTTTCAAGAAGTCCATCAACAGCTTCTGCTGGCCTGCGGTCAGAGCCTTGCGGCGTTCGCTGTCCAGATTGTGCGTCTGCTTCAACTCTTTCAACGCATTATCGGATGGATTGATGCGGAGATACTCGTCCTCAACCGCAAAATCCAGCACCTGATGCAGCACTGTATGGATGTTCTCCACCGTTGCCACTTTCAGACGCTGCGAATCCACAAGGCCATTGTAAAACCGCCGCACATCCGACTTTTTCAGGCTTCCGACCTTCCGCTTTCCAAACTCCGGGAATACGTACATCTTGTACATATACTCGTAATTGACCAGTGTGTTGGCTTTCAGCCCCTTTTTCAGTTGCAGCCACTGCTCGTGAATGTCATTGATGGTCGTGTTCCGCGCTTCCGAACGAATGCCATCACTGCGGTCACGCTGAATCTCTGCTTCTTTCTCACGAAGTTCTTCCAGACTTTTGGCGGACACATTGTTGCGCTTGCCGTTTTCACTGCGCCAGCGGTACTCATACGTTCCGTTACTGCGCTGATATTCACCTTCCTTTAGAACACGCTTCTTTGAGTCTTTTCTTCTTTCTGCCATCGTTATGTCCTCCATTGTTGGCAGAAAGCAACCTACAGCTTAATCATACCATACCGCCGAGGTGCTTTCAACTGCCGACTTCATTTTTATTGTCAAATCGAAAATAATCGGTCAAGGTGTTCATCCAGCCTGCGGCGTTTCAACAGCCGTTTCGTACCATTCCAGAGAACAAAGGTACAGTCTTTGGAATCGCTCATTTCACGCAGCTTGTTGATACCAATGCCGGAATAAGCTGCGGCTTCTTCCAGCGTCAGATTGCTTTTCTCCCAGATCGGAACTTGTCGGGACTTGGTCCCTCCATCTTGCTGATGCAAGACCGTTCCGTCGCTTAAAGTCCCCACCGGGGACTTCATTGCTTCGCAAACGCGAACTTCTTTCATAGGCAAAACCTCCGTGTTTTTGTTTGTAACCAACAGACTGTAACCACAACAGAAAACTTTTTCTGCAATGGTGTGCTGGCAATTTTCCGTATTTATTTTTTCTTATCAGTTACAGGTTACATGGTTACAAATAGGGAAATTATTTGGAATGATGCGACTTTGAGGCAGCTGTAAGATGTAACCAGACCTGTAACCAACAATGTAAAGCAGCCCTTCAAAACGGAAATCCCATCTGTTGGGCTTCTTTGTCTGTCAGTTCTACGAAACCATCTGCATCCACTTTTGCAGCGGTTACACGCTCCCAGCCTTTCTGCACGCCATATTTCGGGTAGCGTTTGGCTGCTTTATGGGCTATCCACCCCTTGATTTCGCCATTCGCAATTCCAGCAGTCATGATCTCACAGATGGCACGGGTTTCCCATTCCGCAGGAAGATTCAGGTTGCCCAGTGCTTCGGTGTAAAGTTGCTTGGAACATACCCGGTCACCCGTGTAATCTTCCAGAAACGCATAGATCATACCAGCCTGCGTATCTTCCTGCATGAAATCTTTCTGGCAAATCTGCAAGGCTTCCTGCATGGCAGGGCTGAATGTCAGCTTATAATCACCGCTGTTGTAAATCGTCATGGCTTCTGCCCAAAGCTGGTCGATATAGGCACGGGATTCCGCTTCGTTATCCAGAATATGTACTTCAGCCTGTGTTGCATCCACCGGGATGGGGATAAAGCGGCGGTTTCCCGTGCGGTCACGGGGCAGGAAGTCCTGTCGATTGGTCGTTCCTGCAAAGACACATTGCCGCAAACGATCTGCCGGGTGTGTTTCATACGGGATTTTGTAGGTTTCTTTCTGCTTGCTGAGAAAGCTCTTGATTTCTTCAATGCTTTTGGCATTGGCAGTCGCAATCATTTCCGACATTTCCATAATCCAGTGGCCTTGCAGCTTGCGGAACACGTTATCATCATCCAGTCGCCGCAAATCATCCGAGAACCATTCATCTTTGATAGCAAGCAGCCGGAAAAAAGAGGATTTTCCTGCACCCTGCCCACCGACCAAGCAAAGCATCATTTCAAATTTGCAGCCGGGATGAAACACCCGTTTGATCGCTCCAAACAGAAAAATTTTCAACGCTTCTGTGGTAAGCTCATCTTCTGCGGCACCGAGAAAGCGATGCAAGGAGCGGCTTATCCGTGCTGTGCCATCCCACTTCAATTCATTCAAGTAGTCCCGGATGGGGTGGTAATGATTCTCATTGGCAACAATGCGAATTGCCGCAGACACTCGTTTTTCGCTGTACAGACCATACTTTTCCATTCTACGAAGAATGTACATCATATCCATGTCGGTCAGTGTAGGGCCAGAACGCTGCCAGCCCATCGGCTTTACAATATCAATGCGTTCACTCAGCAGATTCAGCCGGATGGAATCTGCAAGAATCGGGTCGTTCTGCAAAACGGTCACACAGTTTTGAATCGTGTTCTGAACACCACCTTTTTCAGCCTGCGAGAGCATTTTGCGGATGTTGGAAATGGTCGATCTCGTATTTTCGGATTCGTTGGGCAATCTGTTGAACCTCCTTCCGATGTTCGGTGAGAAAATGTCGATTCTCTATCAGATATTGGATGTAATCAGTATAATGCAGGCTGGCAACAAAGCAGGGATGCAGTTCTTCCTCTGCTGACTTCGGCGCAAATCGTTTGCGCCAGTCACCCAGAATCGCGCTGCACTCGTACAATGTTTGGATTGGGTTTTGACTTTTATATTCCACAATTTTGGGATACTGTAGTGGAAAAACAGGATTCCCCGAAAGTCCAAAATCTGCGACCAGCTTTTCCGCCGCCTTCCGCAAGGACAGCTGAAACAGTTTTGCGGTGAAGTCGATTACATCACCATCCGCTCCACAGCCAAAACAGTGAAACCGGGAATCTACTTTCATGCTGGGGTTACGGTCTGTATGGAATGGACAGCAAATCATGCTGCTGCGGTTGGGCTGAAAGCCATAGGCTTCTGCAGCCTGTCGAGTAGTAATATTCAGTTTTACGATTTCAAATAAATTGTCGTTCTTGAAAATTGACCTCCTTCTTATTTTCAAAAGTCCCTATCGGATGTGAAAGCCACCTGTGGGCTTACGCATCCGGCAGGGTTCCGGGGTGCGGGGTGGAAGACCCTGCTGATTTACAGGCTCATATCGTAGCTACGCTTCTTGGCTCGCGGCTGCTGTTCACGCTACTGCACTTTTGCCGTTTCAAAGATACTATCCACATTGGCAAGAATTGTCTGTATTTCTGCATTGCGTTCTTGAAAGTAGCGGTATGTTTCATACCGTGCATCCTTTGTGCGCATCAGAAGTTCTTTTTCTGCCCGGAGATCTTTCATCGAAGGGAATTTTTCGTCTTGGAAATCCCGCTTTAGAAATTGACGTGCTTCCTCGTATTTTGCAATTTCATCGAAATAGGTTTGCCGAAAAATTTTCTTGTTAGATGCTTTCAGAAATTCGCTATAAACAGATTTTGTAGAAAAATACTGACCCAAATGATGAATCTGCTCGTTGACCTTTTTCAGCTTGACTTCCGTGAGTTTCGCATCACTTCGAGCCGTCGCCATTTTTCGGTCAATACTCTCGGCAGCTTCATAAAGTTTTTCGTATGAATCATATCCGCGCTCTTGTACATAGAGAACGGTCTGCGCCATCTTCTGTAAATTTGAGATTTTGACTTTCTGGGTATAGGCATAGTTCTGTTGAGCCTTTACGCAATCCTGCAAATTTACAACCAGCCGGAGATTCGACTTGATGTACAGCGCATCCATAGAATCATCGACACGCCACTGCTGCTTTTCTTTCTCTGCTGTGTTGCACTGAAAAAGCAGTAAAAGATGCTCACGGTCAAAACTGGTTCCCAGCGTTCTGGCCGAGATAAATTTTTCTCTGTCTGCCGGAAGATAGCTGAATTGCCCTCGATGGTCTTTTACCAGAATGCCGTATTCCAGCTTTAATAGGTTTTGGAAGTCCATAAAAGATACAGATCGTTTTGCTACATCGGTAATGGCATTTCGGATTTTTTCCTTCTCCGTTTCAAAAGTCGTCTTTACTGGTGTAAACCCATCGCCAAGAAGTTCCAGATTGGTCAGATCTAGGTTGATCTGTCCGCGCCGTTTAGCGTAATATTCCTGCTCCGAAACTTTCGAGAGAGAGGGGGAAAGCAAATCCATCTGATTCAAGTTTTCCCTCATGCAAATATCCATCAGAGATTTCTGTAAATGTTTCAAGTAGTCTTTTGTCAGATGGTGCTTGTACCCTGCCTTGCAGTCAATGGGCCGCTCCATAAAAGGCTGCTTAGGCACATCCAGTTTTCGCAAACTGTTGATTACGATATGGACATGAATATTGCCGCTGCCATTATGACCGTCCATGTGCGTACAGACCAATGCCTGATGCCCCGGAAAATTTGCTTTTGCGTATTCCAGTCCAAGCTCCTGTGCCCGTTTACCCGTCAAGCAATTTTCTGTGCTGTCTCGTGGATCAAAGCTGATGATGTAATGGTGGCTTTTGATTTCATTCTTATTTTTGTTCTTCTGATATTCACGGTTCAACTGTCGGCAGGCCGCATCGAAAGAATAGGGTTCACAGTTCAGGCCGTCCAGATAAAACGCATCCCGCATAATACGATTTCCGTTTTGGTCAAGGATCGGAGTTTTCCGAAGTTCGTCATGCTTGAAAATCAGATATTCCAGCGCAGCACCATAGTTGGAGCTCTTACTTACGATGTGCTTTAAGATTGCCATAGTTCTTTCCTGCCATTTCTGCGACCTGCTCCCGCATTTCAAAAATGCAGGAAATCGCATGGTTGATGTTTTCACACATGACATGTGATGGAAGACCCCCACTGTTGAAGAACGCCGCGATCTGGTTCAGGTTGTTCCCGATGGCGGCAAACTCCCGTGTAATGGCTTCGATCTCGTCCGGGTGGACATAGAACACATACGAGGTATTCACGCGACCTTTCATCAGCATCTGCGCTGCAAATTCAGAGAGCGTCATTCCGGCATCTTCTGCCTGCTGGTGTAAAATTTCATGTACTGCTTCTGTAACTCGTGCGGAGATTACTTTTGTCTTTACGATAGGTTTCACTTTTTTCTTCGTTCTTGGCATGGGGTCTCCTTTCCAAAATCAAAAATTTGATTTTCCCGGCAGTGCATCCGCACTCCGGCTGTGACCTGCTGTGGCAGGCCACCAACAGGCAAAATCATGTGATTTTGCACGATGTGAGGGTATGGGGAGCGCAATCCCCATCAAGATGCCGCCGTGGAGAAACTGCCCGTAGGAACGGTTTCGTATACAAAGGCGAATCTTGCTCTTAACCACTGTCCACTCTGTCCCAGCCCATTCCTGCCCGATTTTCTCCGGCGTATTTTCCGGTAAGACGCGCAGAATGCACATTCAGTACCAGAGGTATCCTGCTGGGGTGGCTCATGAAATTTTCAAGGTGCGATGTGCCTTTGTAAGGAATCGGGGAATTTCATCAGTGATACCGTAGCGAATTGGCTTACTTTTGAAAATACTCCCTATACCCTATACAAACTTAAAGGGGTGTTTTTAAACCGGGTCTTTTGAAAGTTCAAAGAAAATTCACTTTTTCAGCATTCCCCTATACCTATAACATTCTAAAAGGGGTGTTTGGCATACAGATTTTCAAATTTTGTTGAACTGCCTAATTTTAGAACATGGATTTTGTTTATTTTCCACTCATAAAACTAGAGGAAAACCGTTTCACAAAAGATTTTGAAAGCCCCTACACTAATAGGAATCCGCAGGGTCGTTTTGGAATACAGTTTTGAAAATTTCACAATTTAAGAAAAAACGGCAAAGCAGATAAAATCCACTTTACCGTTTTGTGTCGATGGCGCGATACGCATAGATTACTGTCTTGGGCTTTTCCGATAATTTGCCTTATGAGAAGGTCGGCAAAAATGAGCCTGTCTGCATTGCAGATGAAGTGCCGTTTGACATCCCGGAGAGCTGGGAGTGGGTTACTTTAAAACAGATAGCTGTTACCGCACTAGGTAAAACACTAGATAAATCAAAAAACATTGGTGAATATCGCCCGTATCTATGCAGCATCAATGTTTATTGGACAGGTATTGATTTATCAACCGTAAAACAGGCTCGTTTTGAAGATTCTGAATTATCGAAGTACCAGCTGAACAAGGGAGACTTGCTTATCTGTGAAGGCGGTGATGTTGGCCGTTCTGCTGTATGGGATAGAGATGAAGAAATGTATTATCAGAATGCACTTCATCGTGTCCGCTTTTACGGTAATATCGAGCCACGCTTCTTCCAGTTACTGATGGAAAGCTATAAGGGCGCAAAAATATTGGACAATTATAGCAAAGGAATGACTATAAAACATCTCGTTCAGAATTCACTTAACTCTATTTACTTTCCTTTGCCGCCACTTGCTGAACAAAGGCGCATCGTAGAAAAAATCAAACAGCTTACGCCGTATCTTAAAAAGTATGGTTCAGTTGAAACTATACTGTCAAATCTGAATTTGGCTTTCCCGGATGACTTGAAGAAATCAATTCTTCAATATGCAGTACAAGGCAAGTTGGTTCCTCAAGATCCTGCTGACGAACCAGCATCCGTTCTGTTGGAGCGTATTCGCACAGAAAAAGAACAGCTTGTCAAAGAGGGCA
>OGRQ01001170.1_pt1 | contig 26105 bp, 29 predicted proteins | sample 1553521 | NCBI WGS metagenome assembly OGRQ01 (sample SAMEA2580088, study PRJEB22360) | human gut metagenome | biome: human gut; feature: human-associated habitat; material: faeces | place: Denmark | collected 2008/2010
TCGCGTGACCTACACAGATAAAATATTTCATGTCAAAGTTCTCCTTTCAAAAATGAGAGCGATCACTCGCCCTCATATTTTTTGTACTTTGTCTTATCCCAGATTGTCTTTACTCTTTCCCAGCCTCCAGTTGCTACCATATAAATCACGAATGATGCAATAATTGCAGCAAACACATAGTACCATTCAATCACAATTTTAAAATATTCGCAAAAAGCAACCATTGTAGCAGTGCATACAATAAAGGATGTGATAAGAGCAACTGCACTGGTTGGTAATTTTTTGAACCACGGTAGGTCTTTTATTGCCTGCACAATAAGAGACACCACAAAGGCCATCAAGCCAAATGCGATCAGAGCATAGGTTACATAGTTCATAATTTCATTTACATTAATGTTCATACAGTTAATCCTCCTTATGATCATGTTCCAAATCTGCAATTCTATGATTTGCTACCCGAATCTGTTCTTCTGATACAGCCATCCTCTGTTCCAGATTATAAGTTCGCTCTATGGTGTTGTTGTGCTTATCCACTCTTTTTGTAAGCTCTTCCAGCTTGTATTCCATGAGCGCCCTCGTCTTTTCATTCTGGCTATGATTGCTGATCAGACACACTATCAGCGTTACTGCTGCCGATATTGTAGAAGAAATAATTACTTCCATATATGTCCTTTCTCCAGCATTGCGCCGGCGCAATTTTGTAAAAAAATAAGACCTAGTATGGTCTCGCTCTAATTCTCATATTTATTTTCTTCTCCAATCACTCTTCTGTACTGTCAACCTGTCCTTTGTTTGCTATCATCTCGTCCTGCATAGCATATGCAAGCTCCTCGAACTCGTCACGGTCTTTACGGCACTGCGTACGGTTCTCTTTCCGTAACTCCTGGTTAGTGGTAGACTGCTGAATATACATAGTTTTTGGGTTAGCCTCACTGCAAGATGCGGTGTAGGTCTCCACTGTTACTCCGTTGATAACGGACTGTCCTGATAAGTTGATAGATTTAGATGTTGTTAATGCCATGATATTATCCTCCTATGAATAAAGTTTTCTTTAAAGTTCTTCATTTTCTTTTTCTAGCTTATCCACTCTTTGATTGAGCTCTTGCATTGCTTTTACAACATACGCAAGCAACTGCAAATTATTGACAGATTTATAATATGGATGTCCGTCAACTTCTCCGCCTCCATCGACAAGGTTAGGGTCAAGCTGTTCGAGTTCGTCTGCTATAAAGCCAATCTTGTATTTCTTATGAGAATCTTTTCGCTCAAAAGAACGAATTTTCATTGATTCTATAACTTTGGTAGCATTTTTTACTTCAGTTTCTCTTAAGTTATCTTTTAGTCGAATATCGGAAAGAGCTGTGCTGCATACCCTTCCGAGACTAAACCATTTCCACGATCCATCAAGTCTGGTTTGAATCCAAATTGACCCAGCGTATGAATCTCCGTGATAGATAAAAGCTCTACCTCCAGCCACTTGATCGCCAAGATAAACTCCTACAGCAGTCTTCGAACCTGAACCTCCCACATTGAACCCAACGTAAATGTTTCCGAAATTTCCATCAATTGCCAGTGGAATCATTCCATTGTTAGCTTTATAAAAGCTAAAGAAATTTTCATCACCTGTACCTGTTGCCGCACCAAAGCGCCAGTCTACCGAACCTCTACTGGACTGATACTCATATGTTGTATTTATTATGTTGTTACTCTGAATATATCCACCAATGGACATATTGCCATTGGTGGTTATACCTTTTCCGTTATATGCCCGAATCCAATCGGAATCAGCCATATACCAGCCACCACCATAATCCTCGCTATACCATCCTGTATTACCACGCGATCTAAACCAATTAGATGCATATATGGTATTAGTATTCATGTCTGCAGTCGCAGTTATTGTTTTTCCCTGCACATTGCCAGTAGTGGTAATATCGCCACTGTATAAACTCAGATCACCATACATCGTGACCGTCTTATCAAAAAACTCGAATCCGGCGCCACCTTGTATAGATGTTCCAGTTCCCATTTTTCCTAATTTGATAGACGATCCATCAAAATATAAGATTTTCTGACTGTTTGTGCCGTTAAATATAGAGTATGACTGATTTGCAGTAATCTCTCTAGCAACTATTTTAACACCAGATATAGAACCGGATGCCTCGATGTCTTTTGCAAACAAACTGACAACGTCAATTTTATCAGCGGTAACCGAACCAGCCGCAATTTTTTCAGTTGTTATAGAATTAGCAGCCATTTGAACAGCGGTAACCGAACCAGCGTACAATCGTCCGCCATTAATATAAGTACGATCGTTGTTATAACACCAAGCGGCTATACCCATATCAACAGAATTTGCAAGGGTGTATGCGTCATTCCATGTACTCCATTGCGTATCACTAATACCGATTCGCCATAATTCACGACCATCAATCTTTGCAGTCTGCTTAGGATATCCGCCGGAAGCATCTCGCCATGGCACGCATGTTATTAAAAGACAGAAGTTTTCACCAGTTAGACCAATCGTATTTGCTAATTTCAACTCATTTACTGTGGTCATCGGGAAATTTTGTATATACCAAAGCGGCGTTTGATTTGTGCTTCTAGTGTCTTTGACGTCAAGTCCATCGCCTTTAGGACCTTGAGGCCCCATAGCACCAGTGGCACCGGTCGGTCCCGTGGCACCAGTTGGTCCCTGAGGTCCGGTCGGCCCCTGGTTACCCTGGGGTCCTTGTGGTCCGATTGGGCCAGTGGCACCCATATCACCCTTTACTCCTTGTATTCCTTGGTTACCTTGGGGGCCTTGTGGTCCAGTCGCACCAGTATCACCTTTCACACCTTGTATTCCTTGGTTACCTTGAGGTCCCTGTGGACCTGTTGCGCCGGTATCACCCTGGGGTCCTTGCTCTCCAGTATCACCTTTCTCTCCTTTTTCACCTTGGGGTCCCTGTGGTCCAGCCGGTCCGGTAGCTCCACCAGCACCATCAACACCCATCCTGGTAGCGATATAGCCTACGGAGGTGGTTGCGTCTGAATATAAGGTGGTCTCTTTTGTCCAGAGATACTGTCCCTGTGGTACGTTAGGCATTGAAGTTAGCCATTCCCCTGTAGGAACATCTGTCATGCTAGTACCAACCTGGTAAGTGTATGTGGTTCCAACAATGGACTTAACGTTATTAACCTTAGTGTCGATCTCAGTAATTGCGCTCTCTACAGTCTTCTTACTCTTACCAAACAAAATATCGCCAGCACTAATTCTCAGGTGAAAGTTCCCGTCATCGCCTTTATAGAACTGAATATACTCATTCGTATCGCCAAATCCTACCTGGCCATCTGAGCCGAGATAGAATCCTCTGGTGGTATTGAGCGCAGAAGTCTTAGCTCCGGAATATATGCAGTCGTGTCCGATATGGTTTCCACCGATGTCAGCACCAAAAGCTACCAAGTCGGTCACCGCCACTTTATCTGCTGTGATACTCTTGGCCTGGATAACAGTACCGTTCAAACTGTTATAGTCAGTCTGCTCCGAAGTTACTCCTGATCCGTTGGTATTAAGCTTGTAGTAAAGGCCATCTTCCCCCTTAATGACCAGCTTATCTGCCTTGATGGTGTTACCCTCGATCAGATCACCTTTGATAGTTACACCGACCAATTCGCCAGTAATAGTCTGGTCGCCGACCACTACATTCTTAATCAAGCCAGATTCTGAATAGAATTTCTCCATAGCCGCTATGCCAATATTGGAGAAATCAATGCTTGCGTATTTCAAATCAGCGTCTGCGGCGTTAATCTTTTTTACATCCAGCTCATTGATTAACGCTTTGTTAGCCGCCAGTTCATCCGTAACGGTACTCTCAAATTCCGCGTATTTAGACTTAATGCTGGTAGTTTCTGCCTCAAGTGCTTTCAGACTTTCAATGGTGGCAAACTTAATATCAGCCTCTTCTGTCTTGATATAGTTTGACTCGATCTGTCCTACCGCCAGTTTCAGTTCTGATAAGCTCCCGTCCAGAGTATTGTACAACCCCTGCAGATTTCCAACCGCACCACTTCCGGATACACCCTCTTCAAAATGCAAAATATCCGATACATTGATAGTCCCCGTGTACCGTCCATCATCACTGATTACGGTGTTAATAATTTCCTGGGCGGCCTGGAGCTTCTCCCTGGCCTCTTCGAATGAGGGAAGCTTATTGGCCAGTTCGCACTCATCTTTGGTATGGTCCTGTGGATATTGTGTAAGCTTGATGATCCGCTGCTTTTCCCGGATCCCGGTGGCGGCATCGATCAGGGTGATTGTATCTCCCAGGGAAAAAGAAAAATCATCGTATCCAGCTCTTTGTTTGGCCAGATCAATAATATCAGCACTGTATGATACTTCCGGCTTTGACAGATCTTTCAGCTTCGCTTCTGCATCCTCTTTCATGGCTGCAGCATCTGTATAAGATTCGTCTTTCCAGATGTAGGTCTTCACCTTATTCGTGTACTGGTAATTTTCCAGGTAATTCTTCCCATCGTTCACGGACTCGATGGTAAGCCCGTCCTGGCCAATAGGGATAATTCTCGTATAATAGTCGTAGGTGCTGCCCTTCCTCTGTAACCGTTTCAGGTTAAGCCCTGTGAGGAAAAAGTTCCCTTTATCCTGGCCAACCTGATCGTAAAAGGATACTGTCTTTTTCTTGGTATCATAAACGACTTCACACATAAATGCAGTACACAGCTTCTGAATTACTCCAAGCGTATTTGTCTGCAATATCCCTGCATTTCTTTTCTTGGTTACGGTACATTCGCCAACCGTCCAGCCGGATCCAGCCAGAGCAAGCTTGGCCGCATCTTCTATTGTGGAATCCGTAATGCCAAAGGAGCTCCAGGGCTTCGCCTCCAGTTCTTCCAGGTTCAGTACCGCAACAAAGGAGAGGAATCCATCTGTGCTTACACTCTTTTCTTTTACTACATACTCAGCATCCTGAGTCTCAATATAATACTCTTCACAGATTTCATGATGTCTTGCCATGTATGTAAAAGAAAGAGTCTGATCGCCAGTTGTAACGTCGCTCGCAACCTTCAGATCCTTGTATTTGACAATATGCCCTATGGCATTGTGGTTCGTATCATATATCTTAAGCATAGGGCCGCCTCCGTTTAGTCTTCAATCATAAACATAAAAATGCCTAATTCCCAACTTCCAATATCAAGCCCATCAAATTCTTCCAGGGATACCTTATGCACCTCAAAATCCATTTCCAGTCCCAGAAGTTCCTGAATCTTTTGGTTGAGCTCTTTTACACTTTTTCCTTCTTTAAGAATGATATCCACATTTCCGGGGGCTCTCTTTTCCTGTTCAGCTCGCTTTTTTTCCTCTTCAATTGCCTTTTCCTCCTGTTCAAGATCCCGGTATTCTTCCATTAACTCCTTACGGGTATCTTCATAAGGTTTTAATGCGTTAAGCAATAAGTTCGTGTTTTTATTAATGGCATAGCTCAGTTTTATCTTTCCAGATAAAATTTTCTTTCCATCTTCTTTATAAATCTGTGCTTCTTTTTCCTGAAAAAGTTTTAATCCGTTATAAGCGTTTAACATTTCCTGGTTTGTCATGTTTTTTCCTCCTACATAAATCTTGGTCTATATTTCACAGTCATGTCTGTCCATGTGCTGTCTAAGGTAATCCTTGTTTCCCCTGGTAAAAGGATCGGCAGGCTCCAAATATCAACATCTGCTGCTTTGTTAGCCCCATTTTCTGTAATCTTCCCACTTTCTCCGTCTAAAATCACAGTACTGTTAGCAGTAAGGCTTCTTATTACCACCCGAAGGTTTTCTCCTGTATCTAGATTTCGGTTTATTCCAGTTATTGTCAGCTGTTCCATTCCCACCTTTGGCGTAATCTCTACCATACAAGGCGTCCGGATGTTCCCAGGATTTGTAACTACTGTCTCCAGCATCCCGGAAGCGGACTCCGAAAACGGTGAACCGTTTGGCTGTTCAGCAAACTCATAGCAGGAAAAATCAACGGTGAGCTTGCTCAGCCTGTTGGATGTCACCTTCAGACGGGCAAGCGGGTTTTCTGTAAAATCATGCTTGCTCATAAACCCGCAAAACTTGTGATCGAACTTATCCAGTTCCAAGGTGACCGACTCGGACATCATATGGGAAAGCAGGGTGCTGCAATTCTGCAAGATCTCATTTCGATCAGAGCCGTATACCAGGAAGGTGATCCGTATTGTCTTCCACCCGATTGATCCATTAATGAAAAACGGCAGTTGGCTTCCCCTCTGCCATTCGCTTTCATTTTCAATATCGGAAAATCCCGGAGTCACGTTCCACTGTTTGGCCTGTGCTCCGGATATGTCCCAGCCATTTATATTCATCTCAGACGCCCCCTTGTGTATCTTGTGGCTGCCATTTCATTTTTTATGTTCATGTCTTCCCTGAGTTCTCCGACCAGCTTATCTTTATCCATGAATACTTTTAAGTTCTTCATGGAGCTTGCCATGTTCTCCATCATGGACTCCATCGTACTCATCATGGAATCCATTTTGCTCAGTATTTCGGAGTTATCACTTCGATAGCTTCCTGATAACTTCGCCTGGTGCTCTGACTGCTGCTGGATCAAACGGTTAAGTTTCTCGACTCCAGCCGCTCCTACCTCCAGGGAAGATCTGGATTCCAGGAACTGATCCGGATTCATGGCAAAATTATAAAGGTTTTCTGCTCCCTGTGGGTTAATTACCTTGTCCCCGGTGAGCATGTTCTGCATGATCGCGCCATCGGACTTACGGAGAACATATTCCTGGGCGTTATTTTCAAATAACCACGCCAGCTGATCCTCTATGACGTTTTGAGTACCGGTCTTCAGGCCGTTCTTTTTCATAGCGGCCAGAATTGCTTTTTTCTGCGCTGATGTAGGCTTTTTGTCGGCTTCCACGCTAAGAGCATCCGCAATCTTTTTAACTGTGGAATCGTTGACGCTCCGGCCGTAGTTCTTAACAATGTACTGCCACAGATCCGAATGCTTCTTTTTCTCAGCATCTGATACTGATTTCTTATGGGCTTTACTTGCATTGATCAGCTTTTGTACTTCTGTAATTTCTGCCGGTTCTTCCGCTACACCTGCGGTCACGGCCTCCAGCTCTGCTTTTTGCGCGGGCGCAATTTCAGATGTTGTCCCAGAGGAAGCTGAGCTTGAAGAAGCAGTGCTGGATGTATCTGTTCCACCGGATCCAGAAGAGGCCGTGCCAGATGCAGTGCTGCCATTCGGAGTTACATTTACGTCAAGCAAAGTTCCACCTGTGCCAGCTTTCTGAATGCCAGCGATCAGGTTACCTACAATATCCTCACCAATCTGGCCAGCCTGTTCCACCAGGGACTGCAAGCCGGTAGATAGTCCCTCATTTAGTTTCGCAACAGCCGAAGCATTTTCAGCTGCCAGATCATCCAGCTGCTTCTTATAGTCTTTCTTGGTGTCACTTATCTGCTGGTCAATAGCATCCCGCGTAGCCTGTGTATCTTTTTTTGCCTGCCGGTCTGCTATCTCCTGCTTTTCTTCCCAAAGCTTGTTAAATTCATCCAGCTGCTCTGCAGTCATCTGATTCAGGCTGTAAATATTGGCGGCTGCTTCTGGTCCTGCGTCTTTCAGTTCCTGCAGCAGCCCCTCTGAAAGTCCCTTTCCGCTCAGTTCCTGCAACTGGGTTTCCCACAGTTTCAGTCCCTCAACCTGGGTATTCATATTGTAAATCAGACGATCTGCAGTATATCCGGAAGCATCCCAGGCATCATAGTTATTCATGGATGAAAGGATGTCTTTCTTCCGATCAGCTATGGCACTGTCCCTTTTTTCTTCCAGTTCCTGTATGGTCTCATTTCGTTCTTTTTCAAGCTTTTCCAGCTTATCATTGTAATCTTCATCAAGCTGCAGCTTTTCTTTTTCGTAATCTTCTTTGGCTTCCAGGTACTTTTTATCTGCTTCTATGCGCTCATCCGTGCCGGCTGTGAACTGTTTTCTGGCAATATCCCAATATTCCATCTCTGCCCTGGCGGACATAGAATAATAGGTCTGGTAGGTCTCCAGAAGGGATTTCTGTACTGAAGCCTGGGTCTTTGCAGCTTCCTCTCTGGCTTTGGCTGCCTCTTCCTGTTTTTCCTGCTTTTCCTCGTAGATCTGAGTGTCCAGTTCCTGGATCTTCTGTGTTGCTTCATACCAGGCATCCGTTCCGCTCTTTAAATTCTTTCGAACGGTGGTCCAGTAATTTTTCTCCTGGGCTAAAGAGGCAGCATGTAATGTCTTGTACTTTTCCAGCCGTTTTTCAGCAGCACTGAGGACTTCAGAATTATAAGTTTCTGCGTCCTTAGTAGTTTTCTTTTGATTATCTCCGGATCCGGTAACTTTTTCTTTGGATACGCCAAAATTGTTCTTTATACTGCTGCTCAGTGCCTTGCTGATCGTGGAACTGCTGTTAAGCTTATTAAGCTGAGAGGTTGCCTGTTTATAGGCTGTGGATCCTTTCACAGCTGTATCACGTATCTGCTGCCAGTACCATTTTTCATTGTCCAGGGAAGCTTCATGGCTCTTATTGTATTGCTTAAGCCAGCTGGTGGCGTTTTTCAACACAGCCTTTGACATTTTTCCAGCAGCTGCAGTTGCTACCTTTGTGTTTTTAGTTATACCAGACGCAGTACCTGCAGGTAACTGATAGCCGACTTCTTTCTCAAATTTCTTTGATGGAGAATGGATCTCTGCTTCTGCCTTGGCTGCGGCAATACCTGCATTGATCATTCTTATTGAAGCGCTTATGACCAGGGACTGGCCTGCTAATATACCTTGTGCTACACCAGCAGCCGCGTTGTATCCCGCAGTGTAAAAGCTATTCTGATAGGTCCGAACCGCGGCCACTGCCTGGCTTGCCATGGTTCCGGAAGCGCTGATTGCGCCACTTTTTCCAGAATTTATACCAGTCTGATACAGCTGAGCAGCTACCGTTCCGGCTTTCTCATATTCGCCTTTTTTCTCTTCGGCTGCCTTTGCTCCGGCGGACGCCATCTCGCCACCAGCCTGTTCAACGCCAGACTGCTGATCTTTAATTGAATTCTGGGTTCCTTCTCCTACAGCAGTACCAACGTCTTCACCTGCAGACTGTGCATCTTCTGCCTGCTGCTGGATCAGTGCCAGAAGTTCCTGCATAGCTGATACCGCCTGCGTACCACCGGCATTAATTCCTGCCTGGATTTCTTCCGGAATCTGGATACCCGCTTTATTGGCAATTTCTGCCACGCCCTGGATTGTTCCTTCAATAGTTCCGTTCAGCTGATCTATTGCCTGCTGAGGGGTTATCTCACCGCTTGCAATTCCATCTGCAAGTCCCTCTGGAATCTGTACACCGCATTCCTGCGCCATCTGGACCGTCTGCATGAGAGATTCCTGTGTGGCTGCCGGAAGCTCAGCCCAGCCTTCTACCGCCGAAGCAACGGCATTGTCAATGGACTCGCGCAGATCAGAAAAATCATAATCTGTGGATCCAAGCTCTCCCACTGCCAACTCATAAGCGGTCTTGTTTGCCGCCATCACCGTTGCTGTATCCTCAGAAATGTCCATTGCATCAGTCCACTTCTTGGAGATACCTTTCAGCTGTTCAACACCGTATTCTCCCTGGTTATCCAGAGTCCATACCATGTGCTGAAGCATATTAGCCGCATCAGTTCCTTGCTCCTGGATTGCCTGGATAAACTCTGCGGAAAAGATCGCTTGCCCGCTCTCATCTGTGGCTTCTTTTAGGCGCTGGAGATTCTGCTGATAGTTCTGGATTCCATCCACCCAGGACTGCAGGTTTTCGTTCATCTGCTCTGTGGTGATATCATCCCCACCATCGAATTTATCTGCAAAACTGATTTTATCCTGCAAATCAGCCTTGATAGAATCCATGGTGGAATTGTATTCATCCAGGATCTGACGCATGGCAGACTTAGCAGCATCCGCGGCTTCCTGGGAGCGTTCCATGGTTTTGTTGAGTCCTTCCAGGGCTGTGCCAGCTCCCGCTGCCGCAACTCCGGTTGCCTGGATTGCATCTGCATTATCTCCCTGTGCTTCTGTATTATCTTCTGCTGCGTCAGTACCGTCTTTTGTGGCTTTTATGAGCTTTTCGGCACTTTCAGTATAATCTTCCTTCTTCTTTTCGTTTTCTTCCAGGGTCTGGTTCTGTGTATCAATAACGCCATTTAATTCATCTTCCTGATCGGTCAGCGCTTCTACACTGGTTGCCAGAATTCCAGTTGCATCTCCGCTCTGTGTAATAGTGCCGGTAAGCACTTCAAAACGATTTCCCATTTGATCATTCGAAATCGCCTTTTCTGCCTTTTGATATTCTTCAAGAGAAATAACTCCATCATCAAGAGCCTTTTTGTATATCTTTAGTGCTTCAGTCTGATAATCAATGGCACTGTCTGCATCAAACTCAAGTCCACTCTGCAGAGCAATATTGATATCATTTTCATGCTCTTTTACTTGATTTATAATATCTAATTCGTCCTGTAGCAACTTTTTCCTTGTTTCTACGGACTTTTTCTGTTCTTCTGCCTGGTCTTTTACTTTCTGGGCTTCCAGAGACTGGTTCACAAGATCCTGAGTGGCTTTGACAAGAGCCTGTTGGACTGCTACATCCTGGTAATTTTTTACCAGCTTTTCCAGTTCCTCATTTGTAACATTCAGCTTATCATTTTCAGAGTCATAAGCTCCTGCCAGTTCTGGAATGGACTCTGACAGTTTATCTACGATAGCCGCCATTTCCTGTTTCTGAACAGCTGTACGGTCTTCGACATTATTCAGTTCTTCCAGTCTGTCAGCCAGAGCGCCTACATTTTCCACGGAATCAAGTGTTCCGGTAAACTGATCATCAATGGCCTGTACATTATCGGCAACTTTCTGTGAGGATTGTACAACTTCATCGTACATTTCTTCCATTGCATCTTTTTGAGGGGTAATCGCGTCTGTTAATCCTGATACAACATCAGTAAGCAATTCCACTCCGCCCTGCAGAGGACCTGATATATAATCATATACCGCAATACCCAGCCCTTCTGTAGCAGAACTAAGCTCTGTCAATTTACCCTGCAGATTATCCTGCATGGTATCTGCCATATCTGAAGCAGCACCAGAACAATTTCTTAGACTTTCTTCATAACCAGCCACCTGATCGGCACCGGTATTAAGAAGCATGTTCAGTCCCTTAATGGAGTCAGATGTAAATGTAGCCATGAGCGCAGCCTGCTTCTGCGCATCCCCCATTCCATCTGTAGCAGACTCTACATCTTTCAGGATGTCAGTCGCATCACGGAAATTTCCGTTTGAGTCCATGACTGCAACAGAAGTATCACCAATGGCGATCTTTCCATCTTTCATCTTGCTGGTCAGATCTCTCATTATAGCAGCAAGAGAGGTACCAGCTTCACTGCTCCGGAGTCCGTTATTTGCCAAAGCCTCCAGGAAAGAGGTTGTAGTCTCAATGTCCTGACCGGCGGCATTCATATTGGCACTACAGTTCTTATATGCCTCTCCCAGCTCTGCTGCTGTAGTAGAACTGTTTGCTTGTGCATATGCCATCATATCTGCTAAATGGGTTGACTGTGAAGCTTCCAGATTAAAAGTACTGATATTGTCTGTAACAATCTGGGATGCATCTGCCAGATCCATATTGGAAGCTGCTGCCAACTGCAGAACGCCATCAATTCCAGAAAGAGTCTGGTTTACAGACCATCCGGCCAGGGACATATTTGTCATCGCGTTGGCTGCTTCCGTTGCAGAGAATTTCGTACTACTTCCAAGGCTCTTTGCCTTATTTTCCAGTGCTTCCAGCTCTGATCCGGTTGCTCCAGAGATAGCCTCCACTTCGCTCATTCCAGCTTCAAATGAGCTTCCGACTTCCACCACATATTCTGCAGCTTCCTTTGCCTTATCACCAATTGCCGAAATAGCTTCTCCTGCAAGTTCCAGCCCCTTTGCAGCTAAAGCTTCTCCAAAGCCTTCTTTCAAGCTCTCTCCGAACTCTTTCGTAGTAGTGATAACAGTCGTTGTTTCTTTTCCGTATTCATTTATACTCTTTGCACAGTTATCTGTAGCATTTTGTGCTTCTTGCAGATACTTTTCATTCTGTTTTAAAGCCTGGTTATTTTTTTCTATATCATTCTCGGCGTCACTAACTTTTTTAGACCAGTCCGATACTTTTCCTTCGCACTTCTGGCACTCCAAGCCCTGCTTTTCAACAGCCTTCTGAAGGCTTTCCACTTCCTTTGACTGCTGCTGATACTCTTTTGTACCATCCTTTCCAGATTTCTGCATATTTTCCTGGGCTTTTTCAGCCTCTTTCAATGCCTTGGAAAGTTCTTCGTATCTCTGTGCTGCTTTCTGCGATACCTTCTGTGCATTCTCCAATCCTTTTTTCGCAGACTCCGCCCTTTTCTGATAACTCTCAGTCTGCTTTGACAGGTTTTCCTGCTTTTTAGTCAGAAATTCAAGAGAATTGGCATTTTCCTTATATTCTGTTCTGAGTTTTTTCAGTTCAGAATTTAGCATTGCACTTTCTTTTTTCGCATTTGATACGCCCTGTGAAAATTGTCTTTCTCCGTCCAGTGCAAGTACAATTCCAATTTTCTTTCCTGCCATAGTTAGTCCTCCCAACAAAAAATCCACATAAAAAGAGCACCTCAAACCGAGATGCTCTTTTTACATGGATTTTTATTTATACTTATTATTTCTTGGATATTGGGACTTCTTCAATGTGGGTTTTATACACCACTGGTGATGTAACCCATTTGACAAATTTCTTTATCAGAGCCCCTATCAGTATTGCAAATAATAACAATACAAACAATATTACCAATAACATATGCCACCCACCTTTCTGCTTTTCTTAATTATAATCCGCAGCTCTGCCAAATTCAATATCTTTTCGCAAAGCTGCGGAAGAAAATCAGAAAAATGAGTCAAGATTTAATTCTTCATCTTTTTTCTTTAAGCCGTTAAAATCTAAATACTCATTATAAATCAGATAGAATTTCCGAAGTGTCATACCAAACACTTCTTTTTCACTATAATTGAGCACCTTACATCCCACATACAGTAACCGGGCTACGTTTATAGCCCGGTCTCCTGGTTTGGGTTTTCTTCCTCTTCGTATTCAGAATCTCCATCATCACTGTCAGGATCCGGCATAGAAAAACCGTATGCTTCCAGCAAGGTAATAGCAAGCTTCTGCATTTCAGCTGGCTTTATAAGTCCGTCAATGGCTTCTACTTTTACTTCCTTACCTGTATCTACAGTGAGAAACGCAGCTACAACACTATAAAGTGTTTTTATATCTTCCGAATCGGTTTTATAGTCAGCAACTCTCGCAATTGCCGGCATAATTTTCACTAATGCCTTATTACAGGTTTCCTGGATTGCTTCAATTGCTCCAATGGTGAACAGGATATTATATTCCTGTCCACCAATAACGACCGGAGCTCCTGTTGGTCTTAAGTCGCTCATACAATCTCCTTTAATTCTTACGCAGTAATTGTTGCCTGTTTGTTCAGCCATGCTTTCGCTTTAGCTTCGCTGTCAAATACGAGTTTTTTACCAATAGACATCTTACCATCGACTTCCACTGGGTATGCTTTACCTTCAATGGTGGCAGTCTGGAAGTTTGTAGTGTCACCTTTTGTCTCAGCATTTTCTGTAGGCTCACTGTGCTGTACTTTATACAGCCAGATAACAGTGAAACTAACCACACCATTTTTCTTTCTACGCTTATAGAAACCAACTCCAAAGTATGGAGCTTCGTCTTCAGTTCCGATTTCAATACTCTCTGGAGTTCCTTCCTGTCCTGAATCTCCTGCTGCCGCTTTTACATATGTATGACCAAGCAGTTTTGCCTGATTCTCCAGAGACAGATCATCTACTCCAAGAGATGTACCCCAGTCTTTTACAGATTTATCTGTTTCTGCTACTCCATCATCTGCAAAAAGCTCAACTTCATTTTTATTCGGTGTTCCAGTAAAATTGATTGCTTTTGCAACAACAAAACCTTCTGTGTACTTGTTTCCGTCTGCCCACTTTGCTGCTACAGGATTTTTCATACCAATATGTGCCATGTGCTATTCCTCCATATCATAATCATTTTCAAATTCACATTCGAATACAATGTGTCTTGTTTTATTATCTGGTTCCATCAATACGGTTACATCAGGATACGTTCCACCTTCTTCCAGGATCGCCCTGCGAATTTTTCTTTTTGCTTCCAGGTAATCCTTAGTTGATGGCAGGAAATAATGAATCTGCATTAAGGATATATCCTCTACAGGCTGATTGTCCGCAAACAGTTCTGCACCATCCTTCACATAATTAAAAGTAATATATTCGCTATTTTCACCGCCAAAGAAATCTGATGTCACCGGAACGCCAAGAGGCTTCAATGCTTTTATTATCTTTTGATTTATTGTCACAGCTTGTCCACCTCCGCGCCAATTACCTCTTCCATAACCTGCATTACTGCATTTTCGCTTTGTGCTACTGCTGCCGCGCGTACAGGTCTTGGCTCCTGGCCGTGTGACCTTACACCATATTCCAGATAACCCATTTTTTCAGCATTTCTAAGACCATTTTTATCAGTTCCATTGGGTTTTACCACAGCAAACACTCCGAGACTATTGTCTCTTGCGTTTGTAGCAGCTATGGAAGCTTCCAGTTCGCCTGTTGAATACGGTTTTCCGTATTTATCCCTTCTGTTAGCTGCGGATCTGATCTGTGTTTTCAGGTTTTTTTCTACAATTGGGACGGCCTTATTCACTGCTTTTTCAGCCATTTCATAAGGATTTGCCAGCTTATTCAACATCTCTTCAACATCTTCAAAACCTGTTATCGTCATCCTTGCCATTGTCCTACCTGCGCTTTCCCACGTTCACGCATCTGACAAGTCAGCTGCACCTTCATGGATTTATTTTTCTGATATCTGCGCTTTATATCGTAAATTTCACCTGTAGACTCATCCACCAGGAATGATTCTCCAGAATAATTACACGCCATGATCTCAACAACCTGGTCTGCGGTATAACCATTCTGTTTCGCAAGAACCTCATCATCCCTGGTACTGTCGCGGAAGTCTGCCGGAATACCACCGATAAATTCATATGTTTCCTCCATCATGATTCCATTATCATTTATCGTTGGATCATTTTTCTTTACCGGCAGCGAAATACTTTTATTCCACATCCAGGTCACTTCCTTCCAGTGTCATGCGAAAAACTTTTTTTCGGTACAGATCCAGATACATTCGAGTATCTGAGCGGTCATTTCCAAGATATGCCTTTACATATAAAGTCACAGCTGTAAGGACTCTCGGATCATCCGTATCCTTCTTGAGAATATCAGAAGGCACACCGGAGGTCTTCATGTCCTCCAGTGCATCTTCAATGTAAACGCTGATATCCTCGTTATACACTTTAACGCCTTCTGCAATTCCACATCTTTTTTTTATTTTTTCCAGCATTTATTCACCATCATTTCTGCAGAAGATAAGCATTTACAAACGCCTCTTTATCCCTTATCTTAACGTCTTCTCGTTCGATAGCACGATAAATAGTCAGATCTTCCGCGAATGCATTAAGGTCACCGATTGAAGCAATATTGGAAGTCATGATTGTAGTCTTTGCACGGTCAAAGTACCAGATACCTTCTTTCAGATCTCCGATTATAACCGGAATCTTTGTCGCACTGGCCTCATAATAATTTGCAATGTCCTGTTTTTTCGGCTCATCAACTGCTGTATATACATCTTCCACTTTTGTGTAATAAGTTTTTTTGGCATTTACATCAATATCTTTCGTTTGCTCATATGTCACTGTGCTTGGTAAATCCCCTTTTGGGATTGCCTCGACCGGTACGAATGTACCACCGACCGCAAGTCGCAACTGCATGGTATCTTTTGGATCCGGTGCAAGAAGGTATCTTCCAGTAGAATCTTTTAATGTATCTAAATACTGTAATCCATCATCATTGGTAATGATTCTGGAAGACTGCTTAAATGCGGATCCGAGGGTAACATTGAGAACTTTTTTAATATCATCCAATCCGTTTAATTCTACTTCTTTTTTGGTCTTAATCTGACCCATGATTAGATTATTCTCAGTTACTCTTGCTTCATCTCCAATCCACTCAATAAGTGTAGAAGCGATATTTGCATCACTGTCAGCCAGGAGCTCATTGGTCACTGGAAAATATCCTGCATATTTACTGATTTCATAATCAATACGCTCAAACTGTGGAGTATTTTTTGCACCGATCTTACCACCTTCACCAACTTTGGTGAATCCAGTCTGCTGTGAACGCTTCTTAAAGGTTCTGGATCCTTTTACGGTTTTAACACTTTCCTTTCGTACCAGCTGTCCTAAAGAGAATTTTGCCTCTTTATATTTATTAATTCGTGTCTGGATATCATTCGGAACAGTATATCCACCATCAGCTTCAGTTCCTTCATTCATGGAATTCTTCACACGGAATCCATTTCTTGCAGCCTGTGCAAACTCTGCTGTAGAATCTTTTGGTGTTCCTGCAGGAACCTTACTCTCCGGCACGGCTGCTCCATCGTCCAAGTCTTTCAGAATATCAAATTTATCCTGAAGCTCTTTCAGTTCATCTTTAGCTTTTTTTGCTTCTTCCAGTTTTCCTTCATTGGCAAGGTTCTTAACTTCATCTTTTTTCGCGTTAATCTTCTCCAGAAGGTCTAATAATTCTTTGTTCACGTCTTTTTCTCCTTTCAAAAAGAGAGATCAAACACCATACCGGTCAAGATCTCCCAATAATTCAGCCTTTATCTTTTCATTTTCCAGGTTTCTCTGATTAGCCTCTTTTGCTTTGATTTTTTCCATAACTGCATCTGCAATAGCGTCAATATCCAGAGTTTTATTTTCCGGTTCTTCATGCTGCTTTAATGCTTTTGGGGTCTTTGAATACTCATCAAAGTAATTACTTGTACAAGCTGCTGCCTGTACACTGTCCTCCACTTCAAAATCAAAATAATCAGTAGTATCACTTCCGACCATCCAGGTCTCTGCGTTGATCAGATTATTGATTTCCTCTTCTGTAACCCCTTCTTTTGTCTTCGACATGTATGTCTGCAGGATTGCTTTCTGGCAAATATCCAGAGTATCTGCATCTTTTCTCAGCTGATCTGCGTTCATACTGGTAAAAAAGTAACCATTTGTAGGCTTATGAATCATAAAGGTTCCATTTGCCGGAATCACAATCCGATCACCGGCACATGCAATCACAGAAGCAATACTGGCCGCAATACCATCAATATAGGTGGTAATCCTGGCATTATTGCGTTTCAACATGTTATAAATGGTAATTCCGGCAAATACAGATCCGCCTCCACTGTTTATGTGAAGGTTAATCTCCTGTATGTCTTCCAGATTTTTCAGGAAATCTGAAATATCAGAAGGACAGGTATCATCATCACACCATTTTCCCCAGTCATCAGATACGATATCCCCAAAAATATTCAGATCTGCTGAGATTTCTGTCTGATTGCAGATTTCCAATTTTCCTACATTCTTTTTCTGGTTTTTCAGCAGTAATACTGGCATTCTACTCACCTCCTTTGGTGTACTGTGTTCCAACTTTTTCAAGCGGAATATAATTTCCATTCACAATGAGCTTATCGCCATCCGGATCATCCGGCATATCCAGATATCTCCTCGCTTCATTTGGCTTGTATATTCCATTGTTTACAGCATCTTTTAGCATTTCCATCTGTGTCTTTGTATCAGTCCTCAAAATTGCCTTCTCATTAAACTTATAAAAAAATCCATTTTCTTCCTCTTTCAAGCTCAGAACTTTCGCATTAATCTCTTCTTCATACATCTTTAGTCTGTACAAAGCGGTATCAACTAAAAAAGCCAACTGCTGGGTTTCACTGTTTGAATAACTGGATTTTTCATAATTATTGATCTGATTCGGCTTAATACCGAATGCTCCGGCAATCTGAAGTGCGGAATACTTTTTTAATTCGAAAAACTGTGCGTCAGTCAGATTCATTTTCAGTGGAGTAAGCTGTAGTCCGATTGGGACAGGTATTACCCTTCCTGCATTTTTCGGGCCTGACAGTTTATCTGCAAATTTTTTCTGCAGTGCTTTTATCTTGCTCTCTTCCAAATCACCCACGTACTGTAATGCCATGCTTGCACTTAGTCCCTGACGATAAAGGTTATTCATAAAATTCTGACTTTCCAATGCTCCACCCACGGTATCTTGCAGAATTTCCCGCACAGATTTTCCCATAATTCCATTTAAGGAATACCAGGTTTTAAAGTGCATAACCTCACTGGATCTGAACAAATACTGTTCACCGGTCTTGGGATCATTGTACTGATAATACAGTTTCCCTTTTCCTCCAAACACACCAACATCATCCATATATACAGTCACACAATCCGCCTGCATTGGCCAAAGATCCAGGACTTTGTAATGTCCTCCATATTTTTCTCTTTCAAAGGTACCACGCATCCAGATATAGCCATTTCCATAATGCTGACAGTTCATCTCTGTAGTAGTCCACAAAGTTGTGGGTGTCATTATCGTGTTCGGTCTCACAGTCAGAAGCCTGGTAATCTTGCTCGGCTCTGCCCTGATCCGACCTTTAGGCGTTTCCTGGTAGTACTTTAACGGCACTTTTCCCATGGTTTCGCTGAGCATTTTTAAGCAGGTGTAATATGTCACCTCTTTCTCAACATCTGGATTAGTACCAGTTATTCCCAGCCATTCTTTCAGATCATCGTCATCCATGTCTACCGTTGGTCGCGTCATTGCATTCCATGCATTTTTTAATCTGTCTAATATGTTCATGTTACCAGTCACTTTCCAAAAATTGATCTATTCCCTCCTGGTAGCTGGATCCGAATTCATGATACATTGCCAGCTTAAATCCACACAAGGTAGAATCCACAGGGTCAATTCTTTTTGTTGTAGCATCTTTATCTATCTTAATCAGTCCCTGGTTGGTTCTGATCACTGCATTGCTCATTGCAAAATTCAATACAGGATTGTATTCGTACAGGACATTTCCGCAATATACCTGCTCACGGAATCCCTGAGTAGCTTCATTCAAGTGTTTATGGCTCTGGAAAACTTCCTCCACTGTATAACCTTCGTTTGATAGATCCATCATCAGCTTACTTGCATTGGCAGGGTCAAAGCACAGACATTCTATGTTCCAGTCATTCTCTGCACATGTATCCAATACATATTGCATTACTGCATTCTGGTCTACAATCGGAGTATCTGTCACTGTAATAAATCCCATTCTTTCCCAGGCATCATAATCCACTTTATCTTTTGCCTTTCTTTCAGCCAACTTCTCCCGATTCGGAATGAAAGAGTGGGAATACAGTATGTATTTCACAATTTCTTTTCCAGTCTTGTCAAATTCGCCTGATAGAAAGGGAATTACGAATGTAACAGATGTAAGGTCTATTTTGGCTGACATATCGAACCCCACATAAACACTCATTCCATGAGTATCAATAGGGATTTTATCAACCTGGCAGGCTTTCCACTTTGCCATGTCCATATATCCGTTTTCTTTTGCCTGAACCCAGATATTCAACATTTTTGTGAGAAATGCCGTCATCTTTTCCGGTATTTCTTTGGCTACCCGCCAGGCTGTACGGATCTTATCCGCGCCATTTTTATAGCTCATCCTAATCGGATTCGCTTTTTTCCAGATGTTTTCATCTTCCAGGTTACGGATATCATCCTTATAATCCTCCGGATCCACTTCGCAGATATCCACCAGATACTCTTCATTCTCCACATCCACATCCGGATCCAGTATCTTAGAGCAGTATTGATACTCCTGCACATAACATGGATAAGTAAGATCCATCCCTGCAGTTGTAATAATCATCAGCAATGGCTCTTTGGTGTTTGCTCCAAGACCAAGATCATAAAACTCAGTAGTCTTGTGCTGATGGTATTCATCCAAAATCAGTCCGGCCGGATTGGTTCCATCTCCATTCTGGCCATCCTCTTTCGACAATGCCTTTATGAAGCTTCCAGTTTTTCTGTGTATTACAGCATCCCTGGTGATTTTAAAAAGAGGTTTCAGTGGAGATTTATTCAGCATGAGCTTAGCTTCATTCAAAATAATCTTCGACTGATCCCTCTTGGTTCCAGCAGTATAATATTCGTAATTTTCTTCATTTCTCGTAGCCATAACTGATATTTCATATAAGGCTACACCAGCCTCCATCTGAGACTTGGCATTTTTCCTTCCAACCTCAATAAAAGACTGTTTGAACCTTTTATAACCGGTAATATCTTCGCGCCATCCGTAAAGTTGGCACAGATTAAATTTCTGCCATATCGTCAAGCTGATCGGCTGTCCTGCAAGGTCACCTTTAGAATGCCGTAGCATAGAAAACCAGTCTACAATTTTTGATGCTTCCTCTTCATCCCAATGATAAGGCCATACATTAGCCTGTACATTCTTTGCATCCTCTTTCTTGCAATCCCTAAGGAAGCGCATACAAGCCCATTTATGTTTTTTCCCTGATATTTCTTCCCCGGCCAGACAACGGTTGGCGTAATCTATCAGTTCTTCTTTGATGGTCATATATTGCCAAATTTATTTGTGATAGCTTCCCTTGTCTTATCAGACTTCACTGCTGCAGCTTTTAGTCTGGCGTCAATAGTGAGTCCACACAGGGAAGCAAATTTTCTCATTTCCTCTGCGTATGTGCGCTGAATATCAACCATTGGATTTTTCACCACAATAACGCCATTCCTGGTCTCTCGATCAATGTAATAAGTCTGATCTTTCAATATCTCTGTAGCCTTAACATAGTTAGCAAAAGCATTACAGTAACCGCCCAGATTGTTACGATCCAGGTTCCCGATCAGATTGATCTTTTCCAGTTCCTTGACAATCCTGCGCCACTCTTTTTTTGCCACATTATCAATTAGCCAGGTAGGAGGACGTTTTAATTGATTTTTGTCCGTAGTCACACTGTCTTCTTCTGCTTCCCTGGTCTGCATTGTGATCACAGTAAGATTTCCCCGCTGCTCTGTCAGCGGCTTCCTCGGTCTTCCCATTCATCCTCCCTCCTTCCTTTGCCAACTTTTTATGAGTATTTAGAATTTTGCGCAAGCTATAGGGCAGGCGGGGACGACGGCGTTTCCTGAAAACTTTTCAGACCGCCCCTCCCGTCTGTGTATAAAAATCCACAAGCATTTTTGCAAGCTTTTTTTCCATCACTGGTCTCTCTTTTTTATACATCTGCTCAATTTTTGAATGTGTATCGTGATGTAATGGCATCAGATTCTGCTTATCGCATCGTTTATCCCATGCTTCTTTTAACGGAATAATATGATGCACTGTATCTGCTGCCAGGATTACTCCTTCCGTCATGTAGACATACACATCAATCCCGCAAGCACTGAGAATATCAGATCTTGTCAGCTGCCATTCCCTTGAATCATAAAATGTTTTGCTTTTCTGATTTCTGGCATTCTGATCATATATCCGATAGCGTTCTTTATCTCTTTGTTTCATGCAGGGACACCTGCTGCCGGACGGAATTCTTTTTCCGCACCTGCCACATCTCTTATATATCATCTTTTTCTCCAATAAAAAACGCCCGGCCGTGCCTGCCAGACGTTTGTGGAAGTATGTATGAGTCAGTATTGTACCAAATATCGGCGGTACTAACCGAGTCGGAACAGATGGAACCGAACCACCGACACGCTGGATATAAGCCAGCTGCTCTACCACTGAGCTATGTTCCGATATACCTGCCAAGCCATAGTGCCTGACAAGTAAGGGTGCAACCGATTGATATTTGATTCATCCATCTGAATCTATTATAGTTATAACACGAATCAAGTATACCATTCTATACCATCTTAAAATTCTTCAATGCTGATGAATGCAGCCTATGTACCTGTGTCCATCCATAGCCCATCTCTGTTGCTACATCATCCCATTTTAAGCCTTTTATATAGCGCAAACGCAAAACTTTCCGTTCATCTTCTGAATGCATTTTGCGGATCTGGCTCTCAATCTTACGATATTGCTGAACCTTGTTCAAACGTTCTTTTTTCAATATTTCAATCTGTTCATCCAGTATTGCAATGTAATCCGACAGATCTGATTGACTGCTACCTTTTGGCATTCCATCATTCACTACGGAAGGAAACATCTTATCAGCTCTTAATCTTTTGATTTCTTCCAGGATGTCCCGCTCTCTTTTGACTGCTCTCTGATATGATTTTAAATATTCCTTTTTCTTTTCATTTTCTTCCTGCAATCTCCTGTCCATCGGTACCGCCTCCTGCTTTCAGTCGTTCCAGTTCCCAATATGTAGGGGATCTGGTTATGCCGTTTGGTAACTGTAATTGCACTACATGGGGATATAATGCTTTTATTCTGGCTTTCACCTTTTTGGTGATGATCTTCCCGTCACCAGAAGCATAACTGGTTTGTATGATCTGAATAACATCCCCTCTTTTGATTCCATGCTTCTCTTCCAGCTGCTTCTGCTGCCGCTCCCATTTCTCAGCTTCAGCTATCGCATATTCAGCTGTGGGATCCTTGTATTTTTCTTTATTCATTTTACACCTCTGTTTTTAATCATGCAGGAGCCAGGCAATCACACCGAAGGCTCCGATCAGCACGCCAACACCCATTGCAACGATTACATCTATCATTTATTTCACCACCCTCTTATACATCTTTTAAGAGCTTCTGGATCATTCTTTTCATATAAGCCACAACTCGATACCGTGTGGTTGACTTAATCCTGGCTGTGGTCTACATCTTGGACACTCCGGGCAATCTATGTATTCTTTGTTTCCGATCTTACTCATCTGTTACTTTCTTCCATCTTGGCGAATGCTTCTAAGCATATCTTCAATCCCTTGTTCATAGCCTTCATAGAAACTATTAGCTCTTTCTATTTCCCTGCACTTTTTTCTTCCAGCTGACGCCTGGAGGTTATCCGCAATTTTCTCGATTTCTTTGTATGTCTCTTTTTCCATTGTCTCACCTCGTTCTGAGGAACCTGGCCAGCATACTGTCTCTCCAGTCTGTTGCCTGTTCTGATTCCCATTTATTACAGCCATAATTGTCTGTGATCCAGATTCCTTTCTTTTCACAGAGGAAATCGTCATTGTGTCTGCAAGTCTTACAGGTTTTGTCTTTCACCTTTTCTTCCCAGTCAAATTTCTGTCCACATTTCAAGCAATACTTTGTAACTTCTTTTCCTGCAAAGAGTTGCTTGCAGGATGGACAACGGTATATAGTTGTATATCCTGTGTTGCACTCTATTTCAGGCTTTTTCGGCGGGCTTTCCCAGCCTGGGTTTAAATGGTTCCATTCTTCTTTTGCTTCCCTTGTCCAAGGTAAATCCTTACTTGTCCAATGGCACGCTTTGCATTGGAGGAACATCTTCCCATTCATTGCATCCCAGACTCTCATGTCATTCTTACCGCATTTCGGGCATTTTTTCTGCATTTTCCATCACCCCCAGTCCTGCAATCCGCTGTCATTTCCTCTTATCCCATTATGCATTGCTGTAGTTCGTCCATTGATACCATAGGCCTCAACCAAACCTTTGTGATATCCATTACGGTATTTGATTATCCTCTGCCCTTCTTCAGCAGTTTCTGCCGAACCAGATCGTATTCCAGGAGCAGGTTCCGGTCTTTGTTTCTGCTGAGTGTCCGGTCTGCGGCTCTTAGATAGTATCTGCCGTTTATCAGTCTTCCCTCGGCTGCGGCACCGTACAGACTCCCGACTGTCCGATTCAGCCTTTTGGATGCTTCCTTTATGGTTACAGCCTCTTCTGGCTCTTCTGTTATGTTTTCTGTAATCTCATATAATGTCATAGCCAGTTTCTCCCGAATATCTTCCGGAACTGTTCCCTGCTGCCAATCTGGCTCTCAAAGGCTTCCTGTCCCAGTCTGTGAAGCTCATCCATTACCGCCTGGTCTTTATGTACTGCATGTGCTCCGAACTGGTGGCATTCCAGGCACAGGTCTACTTTTAATCCATATTGTTCGGATAATGTTCGGTTAGGTCCGCCAAAAATATGATGCTCTTCGGTCTGTGTGTACCGTCCGCACAGATAACATCTTCCTTTCCGGCTTCCAAGAATGCTTGCCGGATGGGACATCTTTTTTTCTTCGTTTCTTCTTTTGGAAATTTAAGTCCGCTCATATTTTTCCTTCTTTCATCTTGTCCGAGTCGGACATTAACTAAATGGCAGTTCCTCTTCAATTCCATCCGGGATATTCATGAAACCATCAGGTCCCACATCTGGTGATTGTTGTGGAACATTCTGCTGACTGCTGCCAGATCCAGAGCCTTTGCTTTCTGCAAATTCCTGTTCTTCCACAACAACCTCTGTCGTATAAACTTTCTGCCCATCACGGTTGGTATAACTTCCGGTCTGAATACGGCCTTCGATTGTAATCTTCAATCCTTTTCGGAAGTATTTCTCCGCGAACTCGGCAGATCTTCCAAACACTACACAATTAATAAAATCTGCAGTTGCATCTCCATCTTTTCTGATCTTCCTATCTACTGCCAGTGTGTATCTGGCAATTGCAAATGAATTTTTCCCTGGGGTGTATCTCACCTCTGGATCTCTGGTAAGACGCCCCATTAAAATTACTTTGTTCATCTCTTATCGCTCTCCTTCCATATTGCGTTCGCCTCTTTTTTGCAATCTCTTTCCATGTAATAGTCATACAGGAACTCTTTCTGTGCCTTTGTGTACTCTCTGGTGATGTCCCTTGTTGGAATTGCGATTCCCTGCTGTGGATTGTGCAGAAGCACCCATCCTCTTCTGACCAGATAGTCCGCCGCTCCGATAACATCCGGGGAATTTTTCACCATTCCTGATGCGTTGATCTCCACCATCGCCGCAAACCGTTCCTCTTGTGTCAGGTTCTTGTCCAGATAGTCGTTCGCCCATTCCTGATGATCTCCCCACTCTACTGCATGGAAGGTTCCGTTCGGTTCTAACCATCCATAATCCTCTGTGGTATGTTCTTCTTCATCCATCATTCGTGCCATGAAGCTGTCGAGTGCATCCTGCTGTCTATCCTCCGCAGTCTCTTCTCCGAGTTTCTTTCGGATTTCTCTCTGTGTACTTTCCGATATGTGATCCATTGCAACGTCCCACCGTTCAATCATCCTCCGCAGGTCTTTCTCTATTTTCTTTCGTCTTTCGATTTCTTTCCAGATGTTCATTCTCTGCGGCATCTGCTCTTCTTCTCCCGGTTCGTATATTTCAAGATGATATGTCCCTGCTGCCGCGCTCCCCTTCAGAGCAGCGCGACCAAGCAGAATGTCCTCAGCATATCTCCTTATCTGCGCCTCTGGTTTATCTGTTCCAGTCATGCTATCCATGAGAATTTCTATTATGGTCTCATAACTTTTCTCGCCTGTGTAAAACCATTCCCTTGTAATTTCCGTAATAAATTCTCCATTAATATCAAATACCAAATTACCCTCTTTCATTTTTCTTCCCTTTCATTTGTTACAAATTCCTTAATCTTCCTTATACGGTTTCGGAAGTGGCATCCAGGCCATAATATCAATCCAATCATAACCGCCGTCGAGATAATATCCATTGGAATCAATGAAGCACGTATCTTGCCATGTTGTTTCTCCGTTAGTAACCAATATTTCTTGTCCGTCATCTGGCATTTTGCAGTCAAGCATATATTGTATGTCTTTTGAAAGGAATTCTTCTGCACGTTCTTTTTCTGATATCTGATGATATTTTACCGGAATCCAACCGTTTTCTTTCTCATCCTCTTCCAGATCATCCAGAAGACTATTTACGATATCCAGCGAACTCCCCGGCAATCCTTCCTTGTACATCGTCTTTTTCTGCAGTTCCTGTTTATACTGCAGTAATCTTTCTTTTATCCTACTTACCATCTTGCTTACCTCATCTTTATAATTTCTTTCTTATGTGCGTCTAATTCGTTTATTTCGTTTTTATACTCTTTCACAGTATCACCTCTGCATCTGATGGCATTTTAAAGATTTTGATCTTTTCTGGATGCTGAGCTG
>OGRQ01001224.1_pt1 | contig 25053 bp, 18 predicted proteins | sample 1553521 | NCBI WGS metagenome assembly OGRQ01 (sample SAMEA2580088, study PRJEB22360) | human gut metagenome | biome: human gut; feature: human-associated habitat; material: faeces | place: Denmark | collected 2008/2010
GGGCGCGGGCATGTCGCCGAACACGACGAGCCGCGCCGTCTCGTAGTAGGCGCACGGGGCGATCCCGCCGCCGTCGCCCCATAGAGCGGCCACGGCATCGGCCTTCTTCGCATCCACCCGGGTGGCCAGCACGCGCGGCTGCCCGGCTTCCATGAGCGATGACGCGATAGCGGCGATCTGCTCGGCGGTCTTTCCCTCGCCGTAAATCACCTCACCGGCGCCCTGTCGCATCGCACGGTCGTAGTCGGGCCGCGCGAAAGCGGCTCCGCCACAAAGACTCTCAGAATTCTCGCTCTGGTGAAAGGCCACGGTCACCCCCGCTTTCCGACGAACGCCCTCACTCGTTCTCAGTTGGTTTCTCGGAAAGCCATGATAAATGCTGGAGTCAGCTCCAACAAAAGACTCGAGGGCAACGCCCACGGAACAAACGCATTCGCGGCGGTTACTCCCCCGCGCGCAGAGTCCGCTCGGTGGCCTTCATGACCTCGTCGTAGTGCTCGATCTTGTACTCGAGACGCGCCAAGGCCCGCTCCAGGCCGGCAATGCGCTCCCGGATCTCGTCGCCCTGCCTCAAAAGAAGTTCCTTGCGGGCCGCCGTCGTCTCGTCGCCCTGTTCCAGAAGTTCCATGTACTCCACCAAAGACTCGATGGACATGCCGGCATCGCGCATGCATTTGACGAACTCGACGGCGTTGCAGCTGGCCTCATCGTAATCGCGAATGCCGCTCTTGTTGCGAGGCACATGGCGCAACAGGCCAATGCGCTCGTAATAGCGCAGCGTGTCGGTGGAAACACCGTAGCGCTTGCTAGACACGCACGGCCCCACCGGTCTGGACACTATCGTGTGGAACTGAATACTTGGCGATTTTTCATCGCCTCCTTCAAAAACAGAGAGAGAAAGAGCAAAACCGCCCTTTCGGGACCCGATATACCCTCTTCACAAGGATAGGGTATATCGGGGTTTATTTCCCCAAGCGGGCCTGCAAAATCGCGGTCAGACTCATGGATATTTTCAGGCTTGCGAGTTGCCATTTTGCGGGTCGAGTGAGGCTGCATTTTCCCTGGCCTTTAGCTTGGCTTATTCGCACCTTTTGCAGCCAAAGAAAGATGTCAAATATTTACCCCAATCGTTTGTTTGCAATGATGGATAGGCCCTTTAAATAAACATAAAAGGCATATAAGATTATTATTATTGAGCGATAAATTAGCATTATATGCAATTGGATGCTATGTTTGTGCAAAATAAATGGTATCTTTGAATTCAAAATACAGGAAAGGAATGGGAGCTAAACTGAATAGGATTAAAGTTGTGCTTGTTGAGAAGAATGTCTCGCAGAAAGAGCTTGCGGCCCAAATTGGTAAGAGTTTCAGTACGGTCAATGCTTACTGTGCCAATAGATTGCAACCCAATCTTGAGACTTTAGACCGGATAGCCCAAGTGCTTAATGTACCAATGCGAACTCTCGTTAAGGAGGACTAGTTATTTTAAACTGTGGCAAAAATTAACAATATCCCAACCCTTACTGCCTATCAGCAAAAGTTTCTTGCATGGCAACTTGATCGTCGTCGCTCATCAAGTGATGAAGATAAGTTTACGAGTGTACTTGCTGAAGCTCAGGTTGATTTGAATCCGCATCAGGTGGATGCAGCGCTTTTTGCTTTCAAGTCTCCGTTGAGTATGGGAGCTGTTTTAGCTGACGAAGTAGGGCTTGGAAAAACCATCGAAGCAGCGCTTGTTATCTCACAACAGTGGGCAGAGCGACATCGTCATATACTTGTCATTGCTCCGGCAACACTGCGAAAACAGTGGAGTATGGAATTGGAGGAAAAGTTTTTTCTCCCGTCGGTCATTCTGGAATCCAAGAATTTTAATCGTATCCTTGCCGATACATATAGTAATCCTTTTGATGATAAAGAACATATTGTAATTTGCTCTTACCAGTTCGCAAAGAAACAGATACGTCACATTGAACGTGTAAACTGGGATTTGGTAGTCCTTGATGAAGCGCATAAACTCCGTAATGTTTACAAATCAAGCAATAAGACTGCCATTGTCTTGAAGGAGGGGCTGAAAAACTACAAGAAATTGTTACTTACGGCTACACCATTGCAGAACAATGTCCAAGAGCTGTATGGTCTTATTTCTATTATAGATGATGGCTATTTTGGGGGGCTTAAGAGCTTTAATGCTCGATATGGTAAGACCGAACTTCGCAAGGAATCAACATATAAAGATTTGCGTGAGCGCATTCAGCCTATTATCCATCGCACATTGCGAAGCGACGTCCAGGAATACGTGAAATATACCGAGCGGAAGGCTTTGGTGCAGGAATATTATCCAAGTAAGGACGAACAGACCTTGGGTAAAATGGTCAGTGAATATTTGCAACGGGACGAATGTTTTGGTATGCCTCGCAGCCAGCGGTCGCTTATCACGCTTGTTCTGCACAAGCTTTTATCATCGTCAACTTTTGCCATTGCAGGTACCTTGCAAACCATTATTGAACGCTTGGAAAATATAGTCGGGGATAATACCTCTGACGAAGCTCGCGATGCAGTGCTTGTGAACGAGCTTTCCAGCGATATGGAGGATTTTGAGGAATATGAAGACGAGTGGCTCGATGAGAACGATGAAGAATTGGACAAAGAAGAGAGAAGGCGTACATACTCGGCTGATGAGATTGAAGAAATTCGGTCAGAGATAAAATATCTGAAAGAGATTCACTCTCTTGCTCTTGGTATTGCCGAGAATACAAAGGGGGAATGTTTGCTTCGAGCCTTGCAGATTGCCTTTGAGGATAAACGGAAGAATGGGCAGCCTGAGAAAGCGCTTATCTTTACAGAAAGCAATCGCACCCAGCAATATCTGAAACAACTACTTGAAGCAAATGGATATGCTGGGCGTATAGTGCTGTTCAATGGGAGTAATACTGACCCTAAATCAAAAGAGATATATGCAGCATGGAAAGAGCGCTATGCGGGTACGTCTCGTATAACTGGCTCGTTGACAGCGGATAAACGACAGGCTCTTGTGGATTATTTTCGGGAAGAGGCGCAAATAATGATAGCAACCGAAGCGGCAAGCGAAGGTATCAATTTACAATTCTGTTCGCTGCTGGTAAATTTCGACTTGCCATGGAATCCACAACGAGTAGAACAGCGCATAGGCCGCTGTCATCGTTATGGGCAGAAGAATGATGTGGTTGTGGTCAATTTCATCAATAAAGCCAATCGAGCCGACCAGCGCGTATATGAGTTGCTTGACCAGAAATATAACTTGTTCAAAGGCGTATTCGGTAGCAGCGACGAAGTACTGGGGAGTACAATGGATGGCATCGACTTCGAGCATCGTGTACTTGACATCTACCAGACTTGTCGCACTACGGAGGAAATAGACGCTGCTTTTGACCGATTGCAGGAAGAAATGCGCCAGCAGATAGAGGAGGTACTTGACAAAACACGTACTCGACTCATCGAGAATTTTGATCGCGACGTGGTCAATAAACTCAAAGTGCGCAAGTCTGCCGATGAACAAGCTCTGAGTCAATTTTATCAACTGTTGTGGCAGCTCACTATAAGTATGCTTGGCAGCAGCATAGACAAAATTGACAGCAAGCGATATAGCTTCACCTTGCGTCAGACTCCTGCCGACGCTGGGCAGCCATTCTCCACAGGGCCATACCGTATGGGTAAAGATATTTCAGATGCCTATACCTACCGTGTAGGGCATCCGTTGGCGCAATATCTTCTTGCAAAGGCCAAACGGCAGGATACATCGGACACTGTCGGTATCGTATTCGACTATACCGATTCTCCGGAAAAGATGTCTGTAATTGAAAACGAGGTTGGCAAATATGGAATTCTTTCTGTTAAAATCGTGCACTACCATTCGCCAAAGGATGATGAAGACTGTATCATTGCCACAGCCGTTGATAGCGAAGGCCGTGTCATGCCGGATGATTTCGTTGAGAAATTGATGTCAATTAGCGGCCATGTCTCAAAGGACTTTTTGCCCGTTATGGATGACACTCATTTACAGACGGAGATGGCCTTGAAGCGAAAGGCACTGAATGAAAGCATCGCTTTGCGCGACAAGCAATTTATCGATGCATCATCGTATTCTTATTGATTATCAATGGTTTATGTCTTAAAAGGTAGACTGCTCAAAAATTTACTTGTTTTTTTGCGAAAAATCGAAGATTTAACGTTTTTTTCATCGACTCCCTCCGAACAGAGGGGAAAAGGCAAAAACCTCCCTTTTGGCCCCAGACTGACCTCGTCTGCAAAGATAGAGCATGTCGGGGTTTATTTCGCCAAAAAGGGCTGTAAAATCGAGAATGGATTTGCGGATATTTTCGGGTTCCAAGTAATGTATTTGGTACTTGATTGGAGTGACCGTTTGGGACTGACTTTTACAACAGGATTCCTTATAAGATTTGCAGCCAAAAGAGAAAAATGACTGACTCCATTTTCATGGCGCAGCCATCTCTTTTCTTCCCTCATTTTGACTTTACTTTAATGAACGTATATATGAATACGGGGATAAAGTAAAGGTGATGATTTCATGGAAAAGTGTAGATTTCAAGCCTCAATTTTGATGGAAAAGTGTATAAATGGAGTCTGATTCGCTGGAAAAAGTGTGACGCATTCGATTTATTCGCTTGAAAAAATGTAGAACGCATTAAAAATCGTATTTTACTTGCGATATTTCTCTATAACACATCATTAAATATATAAAAAATAGTAGGTTTGTAACCTATATGATATGTTGAGTTATGACAAAAAGTACGATGGGTACTAAGTTGCCCCAAAAACTGGAACAGAAGATGCAGATTGTGGGAGAACAGATAAGATTGGCTAGACTGCGCAGGAATCTCAGCATGGCTTAGGTCGCCGAACGTGCTACCTGTTCACCGCTTACGGTTGGCCGGATTGAAAAGGGTGCACCGACAGTAGCTATCGGCATTTATCTAAGAGTTCTCTAAGCACTTCAACTAGATGATGATATACTTTTCCTTGTCAAAGGAGATGCAATGGGAAAGGCCTTGCAGGATTTAAGTTTGAAAAAGCGAGAGAGAGCATCTAAAAAAGAATAAGCTATGAAACGACTATATGTATTTGCAGACTATGGTTGGCTGAAAAGAAGAAGAGAGTAATTTCTTTATTTGGATGTACTTTAAATCAAGGACTTCCGTTATTATGAGTTGTTAAGCAGGCTGTCGGATATACTCGGAATAAACAGGACTAGCTTCTATACGAGAAACGCATGTTCATTAATACCGGTATGTTCATCTTGAACTTTGAGCAGTTACTGACGGGAGATGAAATAAAACTGATGCGAGACAAAGCTAAATAAATATTTACATTTACCTCTAATTTGTTTTAAATTAGAATAAAATATGAATGATGCGTTTACATGGATACCATTTTATAAAGAACTATCCGACTGGCTATTCAAAAAACAAAACGACCAGTCGGAGTTGATATCTGTCCTAAAAGAGATTGGTATTACCGGCTTTAAGGATGGTACAGAGAAAGGCAAACCTATAGAACTGAACGAAATAGATCCGTTCACATTCTTATCATATCTCAACAAGTTTCACTCCAATGAGAAAAGAGTTGAAATATTGCAGGATTTAAGGACCAAACTAAAGTTTAGATGCCAAGCGCCGACAGATGTAACAGGACTTCCGACAATACACCCAATGAAAGTGCATCTATTCCCATGGAAGACAATCAGGGGTAAGTATGATATAACAGCACTGTGGGACTTATTCAGACAAGCAAAAGAAGGGAAAATAGAAGAACAACTATTTCAAACCGTATTGGATATAAAAAGTGTAGGAAAAGGTAAACTCAGTATTGTACTGTTCTATACCAATCCAGAGAAGTTCGTTCCTTTGGACTCCAATACATCATCTTATCTGCGAAAAAAAAAGTTGAGCTACACCTATGACAGCTTTGCTTCTTATGAAAAGTTGTCAGAAGAAGCAATCCGGAGTCTTGGAAAAAAGCCTTGGGAGATTTCATGTGACGCCTATGACTTCATCCCTAAAAATGAAATTTCAACAACCATAGGTAGTGTCAGAACATTATTTGAAAGACTTGAAGGCGAACTGGAGGACAGCATGGAGTACCATATCTTTTACAGAGGACAATCGGACAAAAAATATGGACTACTCCCTTCAATCTATCGGGAAGAAGCATTGATTCAAAATGAGGACAAGATATTCAGAGACATTATCGCACAATGTCCTACCGATTTCAAAGGAAGCGCATCAGCCTTTGAGAAACTGGTAAAGATGCAGCACTACTCTTTACCAACACGTCTGCTGGACATTACAACCAATCCTTTGGTTGCCATGTATTTTGCTTGCGACGATGACGAAGTTGACGGCAAACTGTTTCGTTTTGAAGTCAAAACATCAGACATCAAATACTTTGACAGTGATGCAGTAAGTGTGGTATCCAATATCGCAAAACGTCCAATAGACTTCAGTATTGAGAAGCTTCGGGACTTAGACCGTGAGGAATTTAACAATCAAACAGACATAGCCTATCTCCTACATGAAATCAAGTACGAAAAGCCTCATTTCCAAGATATAATTGACTCAAAAGACATGGAAAGAGTCTTTTGTGTGAAACCGATGTTCGACAACCCGCGTATCATCCGGCAATCGGGGGCTTTCTTCCTTTATGGCATAGACGGTGACAAAAGCAAGCCAGCAAAACTCAACTTCGACTATAAAATTTATATCATCGGCAAAGCGCAAAAGAAGAAAATTAGGAAGCAACTTGAAGCTCTCGGTATAGACAAATCCACATTGTTCCCCGAAGTAGAGCATGTGGCCGAACATATAAAGGAGAAATATCATATCACCCAATAAGATCTGGGAAAATAGTATGGTCTCAAAGTCAGATTTTACGGGTTACAGGAGTATTATTCAATAATTTAGTTGTATCTTTGCCAAACAATCTTATAAGATAAGATGAAAACTTTTATACAGATTGCGAAAATAAGAGCAGTATTACTCTATATCATGCAGAGTTTTCCCCAGGGAGTGGACTATATAAAGTTATTCAAGATACTTTATTTTGCCCAGCAGGATCATCTTGTCAAATATGGAAAGGTGCTTGTAGAGGACTCATTTAGGGCATTGAAGCATGGCCCTGTACCGACATATACCTATAAGGCACTGCAAATAGCAGAGGGAAAGCCACTGGAAGGAAATTTTAAAGAATTTCTCACTGGAATAGAAGTACGAGACAAGAAGGTTTATACTTCTGCAAAACCTGATATGGACTACATTTCAGGTGCTGACAAGCGTTGTCTTGATGCTGCTATCGAAAAATATAAGGATACAGACCCCTATGACCTGTCTGATCTGTCGCACGACTCGGCATGGAAAGAAGCAATAACCCGCATTCAGGATGATCCCCAAAAGAATTTCATTACCATAATAGATATAGCAAGAGCCGGAAAGGCGACCAAGGAAATAGTAGATTACATCCGAGAAAAACAAATTGTCAGAAACGCTTTGTCCTAAAAATCAGATGGACGACAAAAACGGTACGCTTGAAAAGCTGAAGGCTGCAATGGACGAAGCAGAACGAGTAGATATGTCATCAGTGAAGATTGGTGACATTATTTATGTCCCTATGGATGAAGAGGATGGACTGATATTGAAAAACGGATATGATGACCGCAAAAAATACATAGTAATTATCGGATTCACGCCGGAAGGAGTGGCCATCGGTGCCTTGCTCATAAATTCGGAAATAGATTCTTCCAAAAGATTTGAAGAACTGCTAAACTGCCAATATCCCTTGTTGGTACGCAACTATCGGAGCATTCTGGACTATGACAGTTGGCTGGACTGTTCGGATATATTCGAAATTTCAAAACTAAAAATCACGGAAAAGGACGGAAAATTGAAAGGCTGCTTGACTCCCGAAGACAGAGAAAGAGTGATGGAGTTTCTGAAAGAAACAGATGTATTTGACAATGCTACCAAAAAACGTTATGGTATCATGTAAAATTTATAGATAAACACAAATACATTAAGCAAAGGCAATATAAAATCTTTTGCGTAAATGAAAAACGCATAAGCATCGATAAAGCACGTATTATAAACCTATTTACTCTTCTGTTACTTTGCTAACCAAAAAGGTTAAGAAGATGCATCATTATATTCTCATTGATTGTCAATAATTTACAGCTTAAAAGGTAGATTACTCAAAAATTTACTTGTTTTTTGCGAAAAATCGAAGATTTAACGTTTTTTTCATTGCCTCCCTCAGAACAGAGGGGAAAAGGGCAAAAACTCCCTTTTTGGCCCCGGCTGACCTCGTCTGCAAAGATAGAGCATGTCGGGGTTTATTTCGCCAAAACGAGCTGTAAAATCGAGGGTGATTTCACGGATATTGTCGGATCCCAAGTGATGTATTTGGAGTTTGATTGGAGTGGCCGTTGGGGACGGTCCTTCATATCCGGATTGCTTATAAGATTTGCAGGTAAAATATTAGAATATTGCAGACCTTTTGACAGTTAGCTTATTGCCTCACATTGATTGGAAGCAGTTAGTGCTTAGAAATAAGGGTAAACTGATTCCATTATATGTAAGGTTCTTTCAGGAAGGTTGGATAAAAAGACTTTATACCTATATGTTAAACTGTGTAAGAATCTTTATGGCTATACTCTTGATGAATTGATGATAAACAATATAATCGACTCATTGAATGGTCGTAGTTCATTCCCCTCTAGAATAGGATCATGGCTATCCTAAAGGGGGCGGCAGAAGTTCGCATCTTCTATGAGTCACTTACAGTTTGATTAATGGAAAAAACTATAGTTAACGATACACTAGACCTTGAAAATAATCAAGTAACGCCACAGCCGGATATTTTCTCGTACTATCGGCGTCTGAGAAGTAATCTATTCTCAGACACGGAGGTCGTGTACGAGACTAAACTCACTCCTGAACTCTTTGATTTGAAATTACAACAGCTCTCGCAGGATAAGAAACAGTCTGAGTTTGAGAACTTTGTTTTAGCGTTGGCAGTTCGACTGGTAACGCCCAACATAAAACCGCAGACTGGTCCCGATGGCGGAGGCGATGGTAAGGTGGATGGTGAGACATATCCTGTTGACAAGGCAATATCTGACAAATGGTGGATGTCTGAAGGCAGTACTGGCGACCATAAATGGGCGATAGCCATCAGTGTACAGAAGAACTGGAAGAGTAAGATAGAGGGTGATGTCAAGAAGGTTGTAGAGACTGGCCGTGGCTATACGAAGGTCATATTCTTCTCTAGTCAGAAAATCAAGTCTAGTAAACGTCAAGAGGTCGAGGATGAACTATCGAAACAATACGGTGTGGCCGTGAGTATTTTCGACGGTAAGTGGTGCTCGTTTGCTGTGTTTGAACAAGGTTGTTATGATGTCGCTACAGAAAAACTGAACTTTTCTGAAGAATATAGGAGAAAGACTGTCAAAGAAGGTTCCAACGATAAGCGCAGGCAAGAAGAACTAAAGAAGTTAGAGAACGATTTACTATCACGGCAAGTGGAAGGCCTCGATACAAATTATGTTGATGATTTGCTTCGGTCTTGCTTACTAAGCAGAGGACTGGAACGCCCTCGGATGGAGACAGAGGGTCGCTTCAACCGTGCGCAGCGAGAAGCAGATGCACACGGCTCTTCTGTGCAACGGTTCAATATAACATATCATCATGCTTGGACATCGTTTTTCTGGTTTCACGATGTGGATGCAATGTATGCAGATTATCTGAAACTAAAGGAGTATGCTAATATGCATACAACTGTGCATACGATAGAGTTGATGACCAATATTCTCACAAATTTGGAAAATGCAACAAGAGCAGCCTTGTTTGATCCCGAAAGGTTTGAGACGGAAGTACAATATCTAAAAACGATAAAGGAGCGCAAAGATTTGTCGCAGGCAAGTCGTCTATTCCTCGAACTCTTCTTCTCAGAGCATCGGTTGCTCCAAATGGTACACTGTGCACAAGACCCGACATCAGAGTTAAAGACACTGGCAGAACTGATAAAGACAAGTGCCAACTATCCAGACATCAGTTTTGATGCTCAGATAACCTTCGTTGAGATTATTGGACGCATGATAGATGACAACGAGGAATATGAGAAGCTTATTGACAATATTTCTGAAATTTCGTCTCAGCGCAAGTCAGAGGTTGAGGGTGCCATAATACATTTCAATCGTGCACAGACTTTGATAGACAAGCAACAATATAAGTCGGTGGTGAAGCATTTGGGGCACTGTGTACATGCATTCCTGAAAGAAGGCTATGAGACCGAGTTGGTGAAAACATACGGCTATATGGGCATAGCTCTTTATAATCTTGAGTTGCCTTACAGTGCAAAGGCTTATTTGGTAAAAGCTGCATCGATACTTGTCAAGGAGTTCTTCACAAAGGGAACTATAAGCCATCTACTGATTTCTGTGCTATGGAAATTGTGCGAAATAGAGTTGATGACAGGTCGGCTTGTGATGTATCTCAACTGGCGAGAACTGTTGTTTGTCATTGCCCATAATGGTCAAGAGATAGAGAGTAAAGAGTTTGTTGAGAAAGATGTATTGTTCGATGGCGGCTGGGCTTGTCATTTTGCAACGGCAGATCTCACGAGAAAAACTATTTCCTTTTTGCCGGACATTTTTGCACGTTGTGATATGCCCATTTCAGAAAACTATCTGAAATATGCATTAGGATACCAAAAGTCTGTAGATGAGAAGTTCGTAAATCTTATTACTGATGATTGGGGCAAATTGCTTAGACAGCAACCGATACACAAGCAGTTCCTTAATTCTCTGAATATAGCAGAAGAAGGTCTGAACACTATCAGTACATTGGCAAAGGGTTGTCGATTCACTGTTAGTTATGAGAACTCAATCAGGAGTCAACTGGTAGCAGAGACATTTTTGGCAACTGTTGAAACACTGCTTGCCACTTATGATACGCTGGAACTTGTGGTGATGAGTCAGGAGATTCAAGTGGAAATTATCCCAACTGATGGGCAATCAGAACTAGAAAGAGGAGAAAACGGAACCAAATATATATTTAGAGTGAACTACGACACTCTTGATGGAGAAACGTATTGGCGTTGTTTTGCTTCCTTTATGGCACATTTTATGTCGCTTAACACAGTGTCGTACGAGGAGGTAATGGATTTGATTGCACAGCGGCACGAGAAAGAAAAAATCATAGACAGAATTATTGCCTTGTTAGAACTGAACAACGCAGTTTATAATGTACTTGGTGATAAGTTCAAGTATTCAATCCGTCAATGGAAAAATGCAAATGACAAGACCTATGTATGTAAGGCAGATACAAAGGAGGAAACATTAACAGATCAAAACCCACATGCAGAGCAGCAGGGCATGCAAACATTCAGTATTTCTAGCACTCTGGAATGGTGGGAAAAAGCTGGATGGACGGGTGTGTGCTTCATGTACGATAGATGGTCCGCAACACCACCTATAGTAGGCCTAGCCTTCAAGAATTTGGAGGCGGGCATAAAAATCATCCATGAATGGAAAGAAAAAATAGCCAAAGGAGAGCCAAGTGTTGAATTGCATCTGATAAGAGGCATCAACAAGCAGCATTCCTCATGGTATAGAGCATGTGTGACACCAGAAATACCCCTTAGCCATATTGCGGAAGGACAATGTGTAGCTGTAATATGCCGGAATCACACAATGACTCCAAACGACACGTCGAATCTCGATAATTTTGAACGGGTATATTCTCAGTTTGGTAGTTGCCGGCTTGTGGCAGTAGCAATTGACGAGCAGATGCATATAAATATGAACATCGATTTTAGCGAGGCTATCGAACTTAAAAAGGTTATCATTACCGATGCATGGAAGGTTTCTGCGCATGGGCCAACGCGAAATGCATTGGAATGGGATGATGACCCTATCATTCCTGAGTCAGAGTGCACCACAGCCCCGGTCATTGAATTAATGAAGAACTTACGTGAAGTTCATAATAAGATGGAGAATAAAAACTTTAAAACCGTCTAAGAATTAGATTTGAACATACACAAAATCTTTGCATTTCAAAACTATAAAGGGCATTGTACAGAATTTTGTGTGAATCGAAACAGGATTCAGTTGTAAGTTTCTTCTTTATCTGGATTCTGTTTTCAAACATAGCGATAAATTGGTTCATAATTAAGCCCCAGTAGGGATGAGTTGTATCCATTTCTTCTGAATTTCCATCAGTGACGAGACTGTAAACTAAGTATGTCAAGTAAAGGGAAAGAAATTATTGTCTTCAAGGTCCGGTTCATCGAAAAGGTATACAAGATATTATGGGAGTGTTGCATATTTTCATGGGGGAATGTGTCTAAAACTGCCATTTTGTCATATTGTGTGTGACAATTCTGTTAGAAATCTGACTTTTATCCCTATTTTGGCCTGTGGCATACATTATGTGTATATCCATTTAGATTAAAGCCGGGTCAAGACCGATGGATACGTTTTATGGATTGTACGCAATTGTGTTCCACACGCAGGTTTTGGCTGACGTGTGAGTAGTATTTCTGACTTTCCAAATGGCTAAGAAGAGCTGTGTAAGCTTTATTACCAAGAAGGAGATCAGAATGAACCAAGAAGGTGCTAGTGAAGTATTCATGACTTTCATAAACAATGTAAGTTGGTGATACAAAGCTAACAATAAATTTCTACAGAAGAGTAGCGTTGACTAATGCGCAAGCAGGAAGCAACATCAGGCATGTATCCATCAACAGGCATGCTACGACCGGCTTTAATCTTTTTTATATTTCATCTGAGAACATGCATGACTGGCTTAAATTTAAGAAGTATTCTCACATAGGTGAACCTTTAACAGAGAAAGATCTAGCTTGGGTTGTAAGGTACGTTACAGATCCTCAAAACATATCAACACATAAGTTTGTTCCGCTACTGCATAAAGTAATAACCCAGAGAAAGTACAGACCTGAAAGTCCCGTATCAAAGAATGGGAGTGGAAAACGAAACCGTACGGTTAAAGATCCCAAAAAGCGTCATATATTCTATGCCTCGCATTTAGATTCAATCATATATAGTTACTATAATAGCATTCTTGCTACTGCCTATGAGAAGTATTTGTCTGACAAGGGATATAAAAATGTTGCCGTTGCATATCGCAAAATACCCAAAGATGATACCTGTAGTGGCAATAAGTGCAACATAGAATTTGCTTATGATGCATTTCGTTTTATATTGGATAACAAGTCTCGCGAGTTGTCTGTGATAGTAGCCGACGTTACTTCCTTTTTTGACAATTTAGACCATAAACTATTACATCAACAATGGAAGAAAGTTTTAGGGGTAAGTGATTTGCCGGCAGACCACTACAAAATATTCAGAAATCTTGTCAATTATACGTATGTAGATGTAATAGATTTATTTGAGAGGTTTAAGGACCGAATAATCGTAGAACGTTTCAAACCCAATGACACGTCTTGTAAAGAACTGAAGCGAAAAAGGATCTCCAAGATAAAAAATATGCGATATGAAAATGCGGTCGCATTTTGCGATAAGACGGAGTTCTTTAGGACTGCCACAGATTTAATAAAAGCAGATAAACCGTATGCTTCAACAGTTCGAGAGAAACTAGGCAAGGACGCGAGAAAAGGCATACCTCAAGGTACCCCTATAAGTGCAACATTAGCGAATATCTATATGATTGATTTTGATGATGCTATTTATAAGGAGGCATCATCAAGGAGGGCATATTATCAACGGTATAGCGATGATTTGATAATTATCTGTGATAGAGCCGACGAGAAATACTTTTATGATTTAATAATTAGGGATATAGATGCAATAACACGCCTTGAGATTCAGGCCGGAAAGACTCATATTTACCGATATGATGAAAATTGTAATGGAAATCTAGTAGGCGGGATCGTAATGGAAGATGGCAATGTGTCTCCCAATAAGCAGTTAGAGTATCTAGGGTTTGCGTTTGACGGCACAAAAGTTCGAGTAAAGACTTCTGGATTCTCGAAATTCTACAGAAACATGAAGCGAGCTTTTAAAAGAGGTGCTTTTTTTGCAAAGAAGCCGCATATTCCATCGGACAAGCTATTTGAGGGAAGGTTATATAAAAGATTTACTCACCTTGGTGCAAAACGCAGGTTAAAATGGAAGCAGGACAGCAGTAATCCTAGCGGTTTTAAACGAACAACCAAATACGATTGGGGCAACTTTATTAGCTATTTAAGAAAAGCTGATAATGTAATGGCTGATATCAACCATGATAAGTCTATATCAGCGCAAGGTCGGAAGATCTGGCCAAAGTTTCATCGATTAAAAAAACTGACCTATGATGATATAAACAAACACAAGAAAGTGTAACATTGCGAGATATGTGCTTCAAAGTGTTACGATTCACAATCTGGTGAATTAGGTGGAGCCGATACGCCTCTACGGTGTATGTGATTCACGATGTTCTATGCCAGATTCACCCAATTAGATCTCTTCCACGCCAATCTCTTTGAGGTACTCATATATGCTGTCATACCACTCGGGCTTTCTGGTCTTATCCGGAGGTGTTCCGCAGTCACCATAAGGTACGACAATGACCATACCCTGACGGGCTCGCGTCAGCAAGACTCGATACGCATTTATCTGGTACTTTTGGTTCTCCTTCTTCTTTATGTTCTGCCATTTAGTGCCACTCCTGAGTTGGAAGTGTTCCCATTTGTCGTGAGTCTTATTGAGTCGCAAGTCTGCATCCCATGCGACACACGCCCAATCAATCTCCAAGCCCTGTACTTTGAACTCTGTTAAGGTGTCCTCAAGGCAGTTGGATGAGCGAATATCCGTATCATCCTCGAGAAACCAATGGACAAAGTCCGGTTGGTAACGAACATTAATACTGATTGCTTTCAGTCGTTCTGCCTTGCTGCTTGCAAGCAGCCCAAAACGTTCGCTTCCTCTGGCGTGAGAACGTAGCCATTCCTTGGCTTTGGCAAGGTCTCTTGTCAGCACGATTGGATAGTTATTTAATTCTCTCAGCGTCTTGGCTGCATCCTCCTTTTGAAGATTGAGTAATTGATGGCAGAAGAGACTGACCTTCTCTGCTCGGAAGGAACGCATACTTACGGATAAATGAAGATTCGGTTCAATATACAACCTTGCCTTATCCTCAATCATTCCGATAGCTTTCCCTCCCACATACTCACTGTCGGTCAGTTTATCGGATATGTAGACATCCCAATGCTTGAAACGACGATTCAGTGATTCAAGCCACTCTTTGATGCCGGCCTCGCCTTTATTAATCTCTTGGCCTCCACCAATCAGACAAATTACAAGGCCCCAATCTGTTCGACGGTCAATACACGAAATCAGATACTCGGGTTCGGAGTATGGGAAGTCATTGATATGCTTCTTCTCCTTCATAAATCGCTGCAACTCCTCCTTGGTCCATGCTCTTTGCGCTTCGTCAAATATTGCAACCGGCTCAGCCGGAACAAATGATTTATCATTATGGCTGGCGAAATATTCGGGGATTGGGACAATATCATCACCTTCCACTTTTGTTCCCTCCAGATAGAGGTCGCGGTAATGGTGAATCATCTGTATGAAGGCCTTAACCTTGCTTTTGGCCTCAGCTTTTGTACATGGTTTCTCGGAGGTTAGCCCATTCTGGTAATCCTCCTTACTCCTGCGAATATAATCGCGGGTAAGTGCTTCCTGTAAGACCTCGACCAACGGAAAGTTGCCGGATAGGTAAACAGCCTTCTCTCCCTTGTTGAATTGGTCTATGGCGGTTTGAAGACCAATTAACGTTTTGCCTGCACCCGGGACACCTGTCACAAAGCAGATGGCTTTTCGTCGATTGGTACGACATTGATCTATGATACGATTGATACAAACTGCTGTTTGCTCAACATCGCCATCGTGTTTTGTAATCTCTGCAACATTGTGTTCCTCATACAATGCAACAGCTGCTTCGATAATGGTAGGGGTCGGATCATATCCACTTTTTGCCCACGTGTCATCATCTCTTTTTGACGAGGAGTGTGCAGACCGAATGTTGGCAACAATCAGTTCGATGCACTCTTTGATTCTATTGCTATTCGTTAATAGTGGCTGGTAAACATTATCCTCAAATGGTGCGAGATCAAATTTGCAGTTTTTATTACGCTCTTTAGGAGCAACGAGTATCGGAATTAAAACGCGATCCCTACTTCCTTGCTGGAAATTTTTCAGGTCAAGCGCATAATCCCATACCTGAACCTCTGAGGCTCGGGTAAATTCTTGCTCGGAGGTCTTGAACTCCATGACCAGCACAATTCCATCGATGAGTGCAACGACATCAGCCCTACGTCCCATACGCGGGATGTTGTATTCAAAATAGACACTTCCTCGGCCCGAGAAGTTGGCCAAAGCGCTCTTTAGGATATCAATCTCTTCCACCCACGACATCGATGTCTTCTGATTGATATCGTGAGCGTGAGCAAGTACGAGATTGCCAACAATCTCGTTGGTGGGCTTTCGGAGAAAGTTCTCTATTGAGTCAGAATAATAGAACCTGAGCGCCGGCATGGAATTCCTGTTAGTTTTTATAATAGTACTTATATGATCTCTACCTGTAAGTCTAGCCCTAAATCTGTTGAGATTTTTTTGATCTGTTCATATTTGGTTGGAGTATCAGAACAAGTATTCACAAACCATCCGTTACCAACAGGTTTGCAGGGTTTGATATAGCGTGGTTTGGGTGTTTTTAATACTAAATTATCTGCACAAACGATTATGTTTAAATCTCTCACTCTCTCTGGCCCTGCGTATTTTACTACCTCGACAAGGCTCTCTAATACCTTGTGAGGCTGTATTACTCGTCCGTCAGGAAAGGTAACCTTAATTTTTTGACGAGCGGATGTGCTCGGCTCATTGCTGGGAGTAATAATTTCTCCGGTTACAATTGAAACTAAGTCTACCTTTAAACCAAGTCCCAATTCCTCGGATATCTTGAGCAAATCTTCCCGTTTGCGGCGAGTATTGATGTTGGTGAATACCAACCATCCATTTGCTATTTCTTTCTGAACAGAGGCGTATTGTTCACTTCGCTCTTTCGTTACCAGATTTACGTTTGCATGAAGGATGTTTAATTCATGTATTAAATCCGGGTAATTATCCTCAATGACCTCCGTGAATGTATCAATAGCCTTAGGATGTTGTATGACCCTGCCATCAGGGTATTCTACTCTAATAATCTCTGTTTTACTTCTGGTTTTGGCAACCTCGGCTTGAGTAGAGGCCTCATGACTCAACTGAACGTATGGGGCAGCCCAATTAATCGCCTTAAAGAGCTGCATCCAATCTCCCATATTCATCTTCGAATATCGATCCCCATAGAAGTCCTCAATCTCATTATATGCTCGAACTGGGCTTACATATTCACAGTCAAGAAAGGGGCGAAGTTTATCTATCAATACGGGGTTGGCAATCTTTGTTAATTTGCCAGCCGAATTTGTATAGGGAGCCTCCCAATCAATATCAGATGAGACCACATCCTTGTCTCCCGGACTCTGTGAATGAGGATCTAATTGATTTTGTGGTGAATCAATTGCGCCTTGGAGCGAATCATCTGCCCCGTGGTTGTGGGGCACATCGGATTGTCCTTTGGATAGGAATGTTATATATGCATTCAGCGCCGTATAAGTGGCATTATGCCATTGTTCATTCCTGTCGCTTATCTCCGGCTGGCTGCAAAACTCTGACACGACATTATGATATTCATCTAAGTTGTTGTATGAGAGGAATAATTTCCGATACCGTGTAATATAGCCATCGTTAAGTAGAGACCGGAGGATATGGCAATAGTTTGCAATAGTCGCAGAAGAGTTGCCATTATTGGCCATACTTTTGGCGAATGCTGCGATATTCTTAGAGTCAGCGAATGTCTTATATGCTTCGTTGGCTTCAGGTCTTCGTTTTGAGCCTATTGCGACATAGTCACTCTCATCTTGAAAGAATATTTTCAAGTTTGACAAAATGGACTCCAGTTGTTCCCGAGGAAATGCTATGACTTCTCCGTCGTTGTTCAGCGACAGTCGCTTGAGGCTTTGTGTCGAAGCAGCCTCCTCCTGTAGGGAGAGTCTTGAATAAAAAGACACGCTTTCACCCTTGTTTAATCGCTGTTTTGTCCACTTGGGATGCCAAGTAGTGTATACTTTATTTTCAGAGTCATATCCCAACAGAATGAAATCAATCGCACTATTCTTTATTACTTCAAAATCCTCTCTTCTAGGTAACTGCACCCTCCATATATCCGGATTGGAGAAGTACGCAGGCGAAAGATTCTTGATGTATATATAACACTCTTTCCCATTTAATGTTAAATGGAAGGGATTTAGTCCGTTGATTATCTGGAATGAGTTGCAGCCTTCCAAACTCTCGATGAAGATTTGCTGCAGAGAGTATCTGCTGATTTTCTTAATCATAATGCTTAGAATAGGCTGTTAAACAATTGGCTATCACCTTTATTAAAGGTTGATGCTGTTGATTTTATATCGTGCAGTTTAGTTATGTTGCAAACAAACTTGACATCGGTAACATTGGCTGGTACATCCTGCTTCAGGATACGAGGAACTATCTGGTAATCATAGTAGGCCAAGGAATCCACAGCTGTGACATAATCAAAATAGACAGAGTCGATTTTATTAATGTCATTGCCTAATGTCTGTGCAATGATGGTGTATAATCGAATCTTATCCTCTGTATCCAACAGGCGATTACATATTTTATCGTAGATATTCTTGACAGACAGTCCATTTACGTTCTCTCCGGATTCGCGTACTGTTACCGAAGCAATCAGGAGTCGAGAGTTGGGTGAGGGATTAAGTTGGTCCAATGAGAACCTGTGGATTCTCTCCTCTGAGGAAGTGCTTTTTACCTCAATCTTATCTCGGCCTAATGTAAAGTCGTATTTAGACGATGGGATAGTATGCCATGCATTAACCAGTGTATGAGGATCGAGACTTTGGTCAATAACCATTAACTCGGCCCATAACCCCTGTATCTTCTTCCGTGGAGTAGATGCTAAAGCCGAGAAGATAGCCACCAACCTTTCAACCTCGGTAGACAGTTCTTGCTTTGAGGGATGAGGCGGCATCTTCATAAGCATCATTATAAAGATTTCAATAAAGTATGTTTGCAGGTGCTCATCATTACTTCGCAATGTGATGATTGCAAATTTCCTCAATGCAGAGTCCGTGTTAGTCTCATTGACTGTACACTCCATATCATATTCTACAGATAGGAGTTCCCTGATGGTATCAGGGACATTGTTCAGCGCATCATTGGTGGCGACAAAGAACATCGGAAAAAACTCTTTGGACGCTCCCAACTTATGCGGCAAACGGCCCAGAGACACCACGTTGTATGTGTTATCCTTGGGAAGGGTACCTTTCAAAGAGAGGAACTCGTTGATTATTTGCTTAACATCCATATTTAGAAGTCTTCGTCTGAATCGTCTATATCATTACCTATGTTCGAACAGTAATTCGTTGCCAACTGCTTGGGATAATACATTGCAAGCGTGTAGGCTGTTCTTGGGAAGTCAAGAGCTGCACCTTCGAATTCGATATGATGCAATTGGATTGTTATAGTGTCCTCTGACCCCACAATCTTCCGGTCTCCTGGATAATTTGTCGAATCCGTAACGGAACTTGGACCGGCAAACAAATCGGTGTTCGGTGCAAGTCGGCGGTTGTCTTTATCGAAGCTACGGTGTCGAGGAGGGGCGGCAAATGCCATTTGATAAAAATACACGTATCGCAACGGTTGTTCATTATCCTCTGAAGATAGATATCTCAGATAGCGTATTGTGTTGGCTTTTCGTTGGGCGTCCGGCCAGTTCTTAAAATTGAAGTCTGACAAAAACTCGATGGCCTCGTCCACCTCCAGTTTCATCCACCTGTGAGTACGATCCTTTGTAGTGTCCGGTCTAACCGTAAAATCATTAGAGTGTTTATGCAAGAATGTCTCGACAACCTTGTCATTGTGCTCGATTGTATAGCGACTAGCAAAGGCTTGCATGGCAAACATCCCTTTTAATTTATCATTGACTACCCATACGGGAAGAACATTGCGACGAGTGGGACGCAGTGATGGAGATAAAAGGATGCTACGTTCGACAGAATCAAGCGAATCGCAATCTCTTAACAATTTGCGCAGCTCCTCTTCGTGGTCAACATATGCATGGTAGTTGACAATGGATGATTCCGGCAGAAAAACACGGCAAGAGCGGATATAATCTTTTTTATATCCAAAGAAGCGACACCTTTGCTGGATGGTGTCCGCATTTGTCGCACTTGTCGTGTATCTCGGCATATATGTAGTTGCAAGTTTTTCAACCGTAAAGCCACGATTAAGCATCTCCGCACCCACAAGGATATGCATTTTGTAGTTATCCCATTCGATTTCTGTCTGAGCATCCTTATCGGTATTCACAAGGTAGACCTTTTTATCGTGAATAATTTCTGCGATATATGGCTTTATCTGCTCAAAAGTAGGTCTCTCCTCTGGCGCATAGTACTCAACCGCCATTGGAAATATTTTCTCAAATCTCTCAAGCAAGTCTACTTTGTCATCACAACCATCAGGCATTCTCAGCGCTTTTCTCCAATTCTTTAACTCATTATCAATCCACCCTTTGAACGTTTTATTCCATTTCTTCTCATTGTCTGGGTGTACCATCATTGATAGAAAGGTAATATCATCTGGAGCCTGCCATTTGACAACAATCGCAACAGCAAGAATATGGAACATAAGTGCGTCCTTGAGGGATTGGGGCATCCTTTCTAGCGGATTGCGTGTCTTGTGGAAAACCTCCTCGTTCGGGATTTGTATAATCAATCCACCCTTAAATAAATCATGATTGGGGCCTTTCCCAAAGAATAACTTTCCTCCGATATATCCCTCTCCGGGCGTTAGCAGCGTATGACTCTTGGGTGAGAGAAGGTCCTGCATGCTGATAAGAATATTGGCTTGAGGGGTCGCAGTATACTGAATGTATGTATTCCCCGGAAGGACGGCGCGTAAGCGCAATATTGAATCGTAAGTCGATGATCTCTCTTCCTCCTCTTGGGTTCTCTCTTCTTGGCTATTTTTACGCCCATAGTTATTCAACGACGCCTGATCTGCTTCGTCGTCAATGATAAGAACAGTTTCATCCCTCATTACAGACTTGTATTCCGAAGAATCCATGACCTGAACAAGTTTGTTGATATGGTTGTAATGCTTCAGAATCGGGATTAGGATAATGGGGTTATCCGAGGACTCTAGATGGCCAACAATATCTTCAAGGTCGTTTATAGTGGGGCTTGAATGAATCTTGTAATAATTATTGTTCTTAGCAATATTCCCTATAAGATCTTTCTTTAATCTCTTCGAGGTTTGAAAAAGTAGGTTGTTTTTAGTACCGGCCAAATAAATAATTACACGATATCCATTATCCAACGCCAATGCCGTAAGGCCTGTAAAAGACATGGTCTTACCACTCTGCACATATCCAACAACCAAATGTGTCGTCTCGGGAGCATGGACAGCATTGTGCGGATTGCAATGGCACAAAATGTCGGTAGTCTCAGACCTAAATGTTGCTACGGCTTCAGGAGATAGACCATGGCTCTTCGTTGGCGAAACTCGTTGTGAATCTACGAACTGCTCGAAGAATTTGCCACATGTTACACTTTGCAGGGCATTCTTGGGTAGCAGTTTCTTTTCACTGGTATTTATAGTAATTTGCTCCATCATACTTTGGTCTCCTTAATATACTGGTTAAAGTAGTTTAGCATATCCGAAGCGGTGTCATTACCTTCAGTCTTGGCCGTGAATTTAGCTATGGCTAAAGTTTTAAGAATCGCCGTTATAGAATAATCTTTCAGGTTGAAGTGTTCGAAAAAAACGTGATTCGTATCAATCATACAGATAATTTCATGCTCGCTTTTCTTCGATACATCAACCCAGAACAGATGCTCGCCTTTATCTGAAACATATTTTACACTCAGTGTATATGGCACACCTTTAATTTTGTACTCATCCTTTTGAGTCTCACCCAATACGGTGGGCTCTGTAACTACCTGAGGTCCAAATTCGGGAAAGATTTTTTGCTCGGGCTTGGGGGTGAATATATCAATAGGCGTTCTATTATTCTTTGCGGACGTGTCGTGCTTCTTAACAAGTTTCTTTACGACTTTGCGTGTCTCATCAAGTCTGTATTCATCGGCTTGCGCGTAGAGATCAAAGTCTTTTGTGTGTATTTCTCCTTTCAGCGCCTCCATAAGCGCTTCCAGATTCTCTTTGTCTTGGATATCATTTTTATTGAATGATACTTCAAACCCCTCCAACTCAAGTTCTCCAAAGAGACGCTTAAATCTAAAGTTGCCCTGTGTGCCGAACAGTGATTTGGGGAAATAGCGTCCATCTGTTTCAGCACCTACAATCACACGACCTCTACGCAACAGGACCAGTCCATTCTGAGTATTGTTGATCTCTCGCAAGATAGCTATAAACCCTTGTGCGCGATATTTTCCAAACTTAAAATCTATCTCTTTTTTCCAGCGTACAATATCGCCTTTGGGATTACGAGCAAATGGAGCTTCCAAGATTGGGTATTCCTCAAATGATAGAGGTTCTCCGGCAACATATAGATCCATTTCGTTGGCTCGTAATGATTGTCGGTATATACTGGCTAACTCCGTTTTGATTTTGTCCAGACTTTTGTTTGTCGGAGAGTTTTTTGTAGGTGCTGATATAGTGACTATTGTGTAGTGATCTTGACTCGAACAAGGACTCTCTTCAAATGGAAGTTTCTTTAAATCGTTGTCAAGAACATATTGGAGGTCGAACTCGTAGAAGCGTTCGACGGGCTCTCCTAATGCCGTTGTTCTTACCGACCATGTATTGCCCAGCCAACCGGCAGCTGTTTTCATGCCCATGCCGAATTCATTAAGCCCCTTATTGTCTTCGGGGGTTTCAGCTGTTATAAATGCTTTTTGAAAACTCTGCCAATTTAGACCTCCTGCATTATCTGAGATTCTGATTGTTTGAGCTCTGTTGTTTTCTGGACTCCACTCAAAATCAACCGTTATTCTGAATTTGAAGTTGGAATCTAATAATAGAAGTTGGCTTTTGTTATCGCGATATGACTGCAATGCATTGTCAATAAACTCTGCAATAGCATGAGAAACAGTGTTCGGCAGATCTGCATATCTAGCGAACATCGTTGTGCCAATCTCTATACTTACGGTTTGTTTATTGCTATCAGTCATAACTCAATAGGTTATTGGCAATTAGTTTAACAATCTCTACATTGACAGCATTGCCGAGAGCTTCAAAACATCTGCCTTGCGATAGTGAACCAAAGCTAATATTGTCCATACCTTGCAACTTGGCAGCTTCTCGCACCGTCATGTAACGACCCTTTGAGGGTTCTCCTTCTCTCAAGGTCTCTTGGGGAAGTTCAACCCATGGCAAAATAGGAACCTGTGTGCCTACGAGGTTAAGAGCCGGAGAGTAGTCCGGTTTTTTTATGCGAATTCCGGAAGCTCTAAACTGAACGACCTTATCCTCGATGCTATAACCGGAGTTTTTACCACAGTTCCACTCCATCTTAAGATGGCTGTTCTCGAATCGCATAACCTCTGTAAGCCAGTCGTCTAACCAGTCTTTGTTATCAGCATAGAATTGGCGGTTCTGCTCTATATACCTTATTTTCCACTGAGGGAATATCTTGGCTTTATTAGTCTGTGCGTATTTAGGCAGTTGCAAGAGGCAGTCAGATAGATTACCTTCCGTGATAATACGCCCCAATTTTCCTTTGCATCCAATAAGTTTATCTGGTGTAGTGAAAGCCGGAGCAATATCAATAGGGTAGTTCGCTCCGAACTCCATTGCCCAAATAGGAAATCGAGGAATCTCATGCCCATGAGCAATGGTTTGATAGATGAACTTCTGCCATACTTCCAGTTGCATTCGAGTTTCTGGCTTCAAGTGCATATAATTCGGATCTGATTTATCAATAATCCGTCTTAAGTCACACTCCTTATTCGTTGGCGAGGGGAATTGAAAGTTTCCGATACCTCCTTTATGCCGATCTACTGCAATGATATATATACGCTTTCTGTGTTGCGGTAAGCCAAATTGATGAGGAGACAAAATCGCGGGGTCGGGAACCTCATAATCAAGATCATCCAATCTTCGATTAATTTCTGCCCAAGTATTGCCATGGTCATGCCCTTTAAGATTCGAAACATTCTCCAAAAAAATATATTTTGGGCGGTGGTATTGTATAATTGCGCAGATGTAGTCAAATAAGTTACCACGTTGTTTCTCATCATTAAATCCTTGCTGCTTACCAGCTTGGCTAAAAGGTTGGCAGGGGAATCCGGCGCACAATATATCGTGGGAGGGAATGATGCTGATATCGATTTTTGTAATATCGCCTTCTATGTGCGTTCCAGGATAATTCTCCTCATATAGTTTTCGTAAATCATCTTTAAGTTCGGAAGCAAACACACATTTGCAACCTAGTTCTTGTAGGGCTATATGAAAACCACCAAGTCCGGCGAATAAGTCAATGAATGTATATTGCTGTTTATTTCGTTTCATTGCTATCAATTAAATCTTTGGGATCTACTTGAAGAATTTTTGCAATCTCAAAAAGTACCTCTAAACTAGGCTGCCGTCTATTGCAAACATAAGAATTTACGATGCAGAAACTCTTCCCGAGCCGTTCTGCCAGCCATGTTTGTTTGATTCCTTTCTCTTCAAGTACCTCCTTGATACAGTTCATGGGTTTGCCCATTGTATAATCAAGTTTGTTATTATTCAACGAAGATATAAAATATTGTGCAATAAAAAGATAAAAAGAATGGAATTTTCCGTCTCTATAGTATAAAGGTCATTTAATAATGATGGAATGTTCTCTTTTGTAAATTTTCCAGATTTATAAAGTAAAGGTGTAAAATGAAAATAAGAGCCAAACAAGT
>OGRQ01001253.1_pt1 | contig 24678 bp, 28 predicted proteins | sample 1553521 | NCBI WGS metagenome assembly OGRQ01 (sample SAMEA2580088, study PRJEB22360) | human gut metagenome | biome: human gut; feature: human-associated habitat; material: faeces | place: Denmark | collected 2008/2010
GGTTCTTTTCTTCAAAACTATTTTAACAAAAGAGTTCCCTTATTTTTTATTTTTTTGTCACATATGTATTATTACATAACACCAAAAACTGGAACTAACTTGGCTTGGCAAAGATAAAGAGATAAAAATAGAACCAAGGATTCTGATTGAAGATAAAGAAAAATCCAACTGTAAAAATGATCCTGATACAGAGAATTCGTGGCATAAGGTTCACTTCTTCATGCTACAATACAAAAGCAGGAATAGAAGCACTAATCATCGGATTTTTACTAAGTCTTTATGGACTACCGATGATAGGAACAACTGTGATAGCATTTGTTGAATTGATAAATGAGAAGAAAATTAAATCGGTGTAGACAAATTTGAATTTGACGGAGATAAGTAATAATGTTGAGATTAAAACCTTATAATTTAAACGATGCAGATATAATTCTTTCTTGGAGTAAAGATGAAATGGCTTTTTATAAATGGTCAGCAGGTATTTTGGGTGAATATCCGATAACAAAAGAGATTTTGGTTTTGTTAATAATCTAATGGCTTTTACAGCTATTGAAGATGATAAGACAGTAGGTTTTTTTACAATGAGAAGACCTTCAGAAAGCTTTGATGAGTTGAGGTTTGGCTTTATAGTTGTTGACCCTTCAAAGCGTGGCAAAGGATATGGAAAAAGGATGCTTCAGTTAGGTTTAAAGTTTGCATTTGAAATTTATGGCGCAAAAAAGGTTTCACTAAGTGTTTTTGAAAATAATGAATCTGCATATTTCTGTTACAAAGCAGTTGGTTTTAATGATGTAATTCTTGACAAAACAGAAACATATTATGTTTTGGGAGAAGAATGGAAATGCAAAGAATTGATGATTGAAAATCGATAACTCCCAGTTTGTCAAGCTAAATAAAACTGAATACTGAGATAACGTATAATAAGTTTCGCAAATTCAAGCTTTGACAGCTTGACAGAAAGATTTATAAAATAGCACAAAAAAAGCACCCCCTTCGAGATGCTCCACAGGCATGACATATGGCCACCGTTTTATTCTTCTGCCGGATATTCACCGCGGTAGGTTACCGTTTCGGAAAGCGGTTTCCGCGGGAGCGGTTGGATTTCTCTATCCGTGTATCCCAGAGCGATGGCCGCCACCATTTCCCCTTCCACATTCAGCCATTTTTTCAGTTCGTCATAAGCAAAGAAAATATTGCAGGTCCACAGCGTCCCGATATTCCTCGCCGTCGCTTCCAGGCACATATTCTGGATCGCCGCGCTCACCGACTGGATGTCCGCCATTTCCATTAGATGCTCGTCTATGGGAAATTCGCCGTAGTAGTCTTTCCCCTTGCTGTTGATAAAGAAGACGATGACCGGCGCCTGTTCCAGTACGCGGGCCGTATAAATCGCGGCGGGGATATATTTTTCATACCCTTTTCCGAAAATGGCCGCTTTATCGCTCCGGTTCCTTTTGATGCCTTCCTTCAGAGCGCGGACCACTTCTTTCCGCGCATCTCCGCGGACGACCACAAAGCGCCAGGGCTGCTCATTATGCTCCGACGGCGCCCAGGAGGCTGCTTCCAAAAGAGCATGCAGATCTTCCTCTGGGATGTTCTTTTTGATGAAACGCCGTGTGCTGCGGCGCGCTTTTATTTCATGTATCACGTTTCCGACTTCCTTTTTCTATTACATATTCTTCTCATATATGCATTTTATTATAAACAAATGTGATTTATACTGCAAGTGACCCCCGGACGGTTTAGAAGAAACATGTTTTGCTGCCGATTCCCGGTCCCCCAGTGATAAGCGCCATATTCTCCGCGGTACGCCAATCCTCCTTGATTTCTTTTTATTATTATATGTTTTTACATCGCGTTCTGTCATATAATAAAAGAAACTTATCATTGGAAAGGAGAACCGCCATGCTTGAACCGATCATCCGCCAAAATGCTTTCGGAGGAAAAGGCGAAGTGACTCTCCGGCCGCTTCTGACCGATGAACAGAAAAATGAAAAGATTCAAATGTATGCGGAAGTCACCATTCCTGAAGGCGCTTCGCTTGGCATCCACCGGCATAGGGGAAATGCAGAGTCCTACTACATCCTTTCCGGAACAGGTCTTTACACCGACGACGGAAAGACCTATGAAGTCCATGCGGGTGACACGACATACTGCGCCGATGGCCACTGCCACGGACTTGAAAATACGGGAGACGGCGACCTGAAATTCATGGCGCTCATCATTCCGTCATGAATTTGCTGTAAAGATATGGTTTAATAAAGGAGATTCATTATGGCTTTAAAAGAATACAAACTTCCTTTCGGCCGCGGGTTCCAGACGGTCATGCTCCCCGAAGAGCATGTATCCGACGTATTGGAAGGTGTACCGACCGCTGCCTGCGACATTAAAGAAGCGACTGTCGAATGTATGCGCCGCCCCATCGGCTCCGCGCCGCTTGCCGAAAAAGTACAAAAAGGCGACAAGGTCTGCCTCATCGTGGCGGATATCACCCGCGCGTGGAACCATGCCCGCGATTTCACCGTCCATGTGGTTAATGAACTGAATCTCGCAGGAATCCCTGACGAAGATATTTTTATCGTCTTTGCCCAGGGCACGCACAGGGCACACACCGACGCGGAAAATATCGAATGTGTGGGAGAAGAAGTGGCGCAACGCATTACCATGTACCAGCATGACTGCCGGGATAAAAACATGCTCACCCGTATGGGCGTGACCACCCGCGGTACGGAAGTATGGCTGAATAAACGCGTCGCGGAAGCGGACAAAGTCATTCTCCTGAACGCTCTTTCCATCCATGACATGGCGGGCTTCGGCGGCGGACGCAAACTTGTCCTTCCCGGCATAGCAGGGTGGGATACCATCCAGCAGAACCACTGCCACGCCCTGGGCGACGAAGTCGGCTCCGGACTGAATCCCGATTCCCATGTCCTTAAAACGGAAGGAAATCCGGTCAGTGAAGATATGCAGGAAGGCTGCGATATGCTACGCCCCTGTTTCCTCGTCCACTCCCTTATCAACGCTGACGGCGAAGTGTCGGGCATGGTCGGCGGAGACCCTTATGAAGCATGGGCGGCAGGCGCGAAAGAAACATACCGTATGCAGAAAGTTCCCATGAAACGAAAAGCCGACGTGACCATCGTCAGCGCGGGAGGATACCCGAAAGACACCAATCTTTATCAGGGAACGAAGTGTTACACGTCATCCGATATGGCAACAAAAAAAGGCGGCATCATCATCACCATGATTGAAGCGGACGATGTCATGGAACCGCCGGCCTACCTGGACAGTTTCAAATACGATAATCTGGAAGACATGGAAAAAGCTCTCCGCGAATGCTTTACCATTCCTTTCTTTGTTGCTTTTGAAAACCTCATTACCGCCACGACCCATACTATCTACTTCGTGACAAAACCGGAAAATTTCGACATCATCCGGAAAAAAACGCCGCAGATCCCCGTCGCCACCGTACAGGAAGCCTGGGAACTGGCAAAGAAACAATTAGAGAAAGAAGGTAAGACGGACTACACCATCAATATCATCCCCCACGGCAGCGCCGTCGTCCCTTTCCTGGAATGATCCCACGTAAAAGGAGCAGACTTTTGAAAATCTGCTCTTTTTTGATGCACGAATATGAGTCCTGACAAAATTTAAAAGACAAGGGCACTGCTATATTTCTTTCATTCCGGTAGAAAGACCGCCGGACTCTATGAATCCACAGTGATCTAAAGCATACTGATATTACTTCCAAAGAACTGATTCGCTGAGCGGACGGCGGGTCTTATTCCGATGAACATCTTCTCCGCGGTAGCCGAAAGCCGCCATCACGGCGATCCCGAAATGTTCCGTATCAAAAAGGCCGTGCTCTTCTCCCAAAAGCCTATCCATCTCCTTGGGTATAAATCCTTCCAGGGGGCACGAATCAATTCCCATGAGCGCTGCCACGGCCATCATATGTGCCATGACGATGTACGCCTGTTTCCCCGCCCAGTCAAAAGCGCTCCGTTCGCTTTCCAGCGTTTTGAAATCATTTTCTGAGAAATTACCGTAAGCGTTTCTGTAAAATTCATAGACTTCATCAGGTACCTGGTGGACGTCTTTCAGCATATGCCTGATGTAATCTGAGCCGAAAGTGATATCTGCTTTTTTCCGTGCCAGGAATACCACGAAATGGCTGGCATCCAGTTTGTCCTTAATGCCCCATCCGAATTCCTTCATTTCTTCACGAAGCGTTTTGTCCTGAATGACAAGTATTTTCCACGTTTCCAGTCCGAAAGAAGTCGGAGCCAGACGGGCCGTTTCCAAAAGCACTTCAAAGTCTTCCGGCGGAATAGTTTTTTCGCTGAATCTTTTTGTCGCATAGCGGTACTTCATAGCGTTCAGCAGTTCTTCTTTCTTAAAATTCGGTTTTGCCGCATTGACCGTTTCAATAACGGTTGATTCTCCATGATTCATAAGGTACTCCTTCATAACTGTTATAATACTGTTTGTGCCATAAGACTATCTTCTTTTTCGAATTTTGTCAATATAGATTTTATTTCTTCTCTTTTTTCATACCCATCCCGGTTAGCATCCCATAAGTATAAGGATATATTTTTTTACCGCTTCTTTAGTTTTTCTGGAGAAAAGTATTCTATCAATTGCAAATACTGAACAAAAGGAGTAAAATGTACATATATTAAATCGACAATTTTAAAAATATTTAATCATGAGGCATATATGATCCGGAGTTACGATAAAAAATATTTAAAGATCGCATTGCCTGCGGCGCTGGAAGGTCTCTTCATGATTCTCCTCGCTTCCGCGGATTTAATCATGGTCGGCACCTTGGGGGCTGTTTCCATTGCGGCGGTCAGTATTTTCCTCCAGCCGCGGCTCGTCATTCTCTGCTTTACCCGTTCTCTTGCTTCCTCCGTGACTCTTCTTGTTTCCCGGGACGCCGGGCGGAATGACAGGACAAACGCCTCCGATATCCTGAAGAAATCTATTTTCATCGGAGCCATCGTCCTTCTGTTCATCCATAGTATCTTTTATCTGTTCCTCGAAGATATTTTCTACCTTATGGGCGCAAAGACAGAATATATGGCGGAAGCTCTCGCTTATGGAAATATTGCGCTGCTTTCCGTTTTTATTTCTTCATTCACCCTCTTTTTCCAGGCAGTCCAGCTTGGCTTCGGCCAGACGGCAATCATCATGAAGACAAATATTCTGGGAAATATAGTGAATGTCATCATGAATTTCATCCTGATCTTCGGCATGGGGCCGATTCCTGCCATGGGTGTCGCCGGCGCGGCAATCGGCACGGTCATAAGCACCATTTTCAGTCTGTGCTGGACGATTTATCTTATGAAAAAAGACCACCTTCTTGAAGGCGGTTCTTTCATTCCCGACCAAGCGTATTTCAAAAAAGTCACACCTATTTTCCTTTCTGTTTTCAGTGAACAGGGTTTTGAGCGTATAGGCATGATTCTTTTCACCCGCATGGCGGCGAGCCTTGGCACGATTCCCTTTGCCGTCCACAGTATCTGTATGAATATTGCCGATATTTACTGGGACTACATCGTAGGATTCGGCAAAGCGAGCATGGTCACCGCAGGGCAGTCTATCGGCAAAAAATCGGAAACCGAATGGCACGCGTTTAAACGGGCAGGCATTAAATGGACTCTGATCTGTTCCACCGTCGCGTTCACCCTCACTGCCGTTTTCAGAGAAGAAATCTTTTCCTTCTATTCTTCCGATCCCGAAGCGCTTGCTATGAGCGGCATCGCTATGCTTATCTGCGCTGTCGTGAATTTTCCGGCAGGACATGCCCTCGTCTGTGCAGGTATCCTGCGCGGCAGCGGAAAGACCGCTTCTGTTGCGGCGTATGCTTTCGTAAGCATCACGATTCTCCGTCCTATCATGACAGCATTCTTCCTTTTTGCCATGGGCTGGGGCCTTGTCGGCGCATGGTGCGCCCTTTTACTCGACCAATGCATCCGCGCCTCCTGCGCGAATGTCCTGCTTCACCGCCTCCAAAAAGCCGGATGGAATAAAATGATTGAAAAACTGGCGTAAATATGCCCGCTGTCCATTGGATGGCGGTTTTTTCTTGACAGATACATTTGAAATATTTCTTATTTACGGAGACAATGATGAATTTTTCTGAAGAATTTTCTTTCAATCAAAAAATAATTACCGAAGCACGCCCCTTTGAAGCACCTGTCCTTACCCGGTTTAAACTGAAAAGTGTAAAAATCTTAGGACTAGTTGCCGAATAATATATCCTTTCAAAACTCATTAGTTTTATAAAGGAGAAAATCATCAATATGACAGAAAAAACAATTTTATTACTAAACGAATTGACACCTGCACAGAAAAATTATGTACTGAACAGACTTGCAGCTAAAGAGAAAGACCTCTCAGTCGCTTATCTTTGCTGGTTTTTCTGCATTCACTATTTTTATTTGAGGAAACCTGTAAAAAATATACTATACTGGATTACTTACGGAGGCTTTTTCATTTGGGCTATTATAGATTTGTTTCGAATGAAATCCCTTGTCGAAGAATGCAATGAAACGATCGTGCAAGAATTAATTCAGGAAGCCACTTTGCTTGAAAGTTAAAGGAGAAATCAATTTATAGCACTTATACGCTCCAAACGGCAAAATCGTCTGCGTTGAAATTGATAATAAAAAAGTCTGTTTAAAACGATTTTATAAATCAGCAGACGGTAGTATAATTCTGGTATCGGAAAACCCAAACGATCTGACAATATAACTCAATCGGTTTAACTGCCAGAGTGTTAAAATTTTAGGCTTAGCCGTGCTGCGGCAGTCTGAGATTCAATAACTTTTACTAAGGAGAAACAAGTATGAAAATATTAGGTGCCGATTTTGCTAAAAAGGTTGAAGTTAATACCAGAGGTAAAAATATAGCTTTAAGCTATACGGATAAAAACGGGAAATTCCACGTTATCCGTGTCGACAAGGATCTGGAAGTCTGGGAACAAATCACCGAAGAAAATAAATTTAAATTCGGGGCTTCGATGGGCTGGGGTTTTCTTGGTGCGGTTATCCTCGGCCCTATCGGCGCTATTGCCGGTATTCTTCTCAAAGGCCGAGCAAAACAGTGTACAGTGGCTTGCGTATTTACAGAAAGCCGCCGATGCGCTATTGAAATGTCTCCGGAAGAATTTACCACCTTCCAGTTTGCTGCCCCCGCCGGGTCGGATGTCGAAAGTATCCGGGCCGAGGCAGCAAAACTCGTAGAGATGGCAGAAGCCGAAGAAGCTGCAGAAAAAGAAGCCGTAGCGAATGCGGCCACTGCGGCAGAGACTCTGCTGAAGCTAAAACAGCTTTACGATGCAGGGGTTCTAACTGAAGAGGAGTACGCGGGAAAACGAGAAAAGTTAATAGAGAAATTATAATTGCAATATAAAAAAATCCCGCTGTCGTACCGTTAATACGACAGCAGGAATGTAATACCCCAACCGGGGCTTATTACGTTTATGGGAATAGCACACAGCCGACCTACTTTTTTAAGGAGGCTGTTTTTTAATACAGTAAAAGCCATTATCCATACCCGGCATTCATCCGATCAGCAGCATAAAAATCTATTGAAGACCGGACTTCATATAGGAAAACTTTTTAAAGCATCACCGTACAATTATAAAACCGAACTCCCCATCTTACAAAATTCTGTAAAATGGGGAGTTCGGATAAACATATTCTGGTGACCCAAGAGAGATTCGAACTCCCGACACCTTGATTCGTAGTCAAGTGCTCTATCCAGCTGAGCTATTGGGCCGTATATGGCAGGGGCAGAGGGACTCAAACCCCCAACCTACGGTTTTGGAGACCGTTGCTCTATCAATTGCGCTATGCCCCTGTATTTTTACATAGATACCATCTATGTGACTGCAATATAATAACAAATATCTTCGGAAAAAGCAAGCAATTTTCTAAAATGATCCCTCTTCTTCCTTTCTTCAACAGGCTCTTTTCCTTATAGATAAGTGCCCGTTGAATAGTATAAAGTGATCCCGGGGAGGGTACATCTTGTAAATGACAGCGATAAGACAACATGGTACAATAAAATTATTCACAGGAATATTAATTTTTTCCTTTTCTTACTTTATCCGATAAAATCTGATGAGTATGTACATATTTATAAAGTTGTGCACAGTTATTCACAGATTTATTCCTCTTTTAAACAGACCGGGTATGAAAGGATGTACAAATGGAAATTTTTGAACTCTGGACACATGTCTTAGAGGAAATAAAAATAAAAAATCCCGAATATTATAATAATTTTTATAGTTTTGTTTTTCCCATTTCTTTTTCCGACGGTATTTTCACAGCCATGACTACCGTCCCTTATATGATTCCCTGGATCAACGCTGTCTACAAGACAAAATTGGAGAAAATCCTTTCTGAAAAAAGCGGAATGCCTGTAAAGCTGATTCTTCAATCTCAGGAAAACAGCGAAGTTCCCGCTGCTGATCCGGTACCGGAAACATCTGCTGTTTCTGAAACTTCCGGAAATTTTGGAATTCCTCCTGTTTCTTCTCTACCCGATAAGGAGAAAAAGGAAAATCCCGATATATCTTTCTCTCCTTATAAGACAGAAGAAAACCCGGAAATCTATGAGGAACCTGTAATACCTGATTTCATGAATATCAAACCGCAAAATCCGGAAGAAGTTAAACTTCCCAGTATTTTAGATAATCCATCTTCCATCAGGCCTTCTGCCGTTCCTCTTCCGGTCAAATCTCCGGAAAAGAAATTTCCTTATAAATTCGACGATTATACTTTCGATAATTTTGTCCATGGCAACTGTAATGAAATTGCTTTCCAATCAGCCCATGCCATCGCTCTTTCCTGTGAAGAATATACGGATTCTCCCGATACTAATTATTCTAAAAAAAAGCCGGAAGCCAGTAATTATAATCCACTGTTCATTTACGGCCCTTCAGGTTTGGGCAAGACCCATCTTCTTCTTGCTATTTCCAATTATGTAAAAACTCACCGTCCTGATCTTTCCGTTCTCTTTGTAACGAGCGAGAACTTTACGAATGAACTCATTGAATCAATTCGCAGCGGAAAGATGCAGGAATTTCGTGAAAAATACCGCACTGTGGATTACTTGCTTATTGATGATATTCAATTTTTTAACGGTACGAAAGAATCATCCCGTATGGAAATTTTCAACACTTTTAACGCGATTGCTGACAATGATAACTACATCATTACGACAAGTGACCGTACACCGAGCGATCTGAAAGATTTCCATGAACGCTTGATAACACGATTCTCCAGCGGTATGATTGCCCATATTTCTCCTCCCGATTTTGAAATTTGTTCCATCATCCTGCAGAAGAAGGCGGAACGCTCCCATATCGATATGCCTGAAGAAGTAATTTCCTTTATCGCGGGAAATGTCAATTCCAGTGTCCGCGAGCTGGAAGGCGCTTTCAAACAGGTTGTCGGATATTGCCAGATTAAAAAGGTCCCCCTTACTTTGGAAAATGCCCGGGACGCCCTTGCCGATATTATCAAGGTGGATCTTTACAGTCATTTATCTGCTGAAACGATCATCGATACTGTCTGCAAGTATTATAATGTAAAAAAGGAACAGGTTTTAGGCAAATCCCGTCCAAAAAATGTGGTCATTCCAAGACAGATGGCGATGTATATTGCCCGCGAGGAATTGAATGATTCTTTTCCTGCTTTGGTAAAATATTTTAATAAAGACCACAGTACAATTGTCCATGCTTATGAACGCGTACAAAAAGCGCTCAAAAATAATGATAGGACGAGAAAGGAATTGAAAGATATATTAACTCTTCTCAAAAGGAAAAGGTAAAATACTTGTTTAAAAAACAATTTTTTGGTTAAATAAATTGTTTATAACTTGTGAATAAATCATTTTTTATAAAAAACTGTTTATTCAGTGAATAAAAATTTTCATTATTCACAAAGTTATTCCCTTCGAAAAAGAAAGAATATATATCCTTTGCACAGACTTATTCACTTATTCACACAAACTACTTCTACTGCTTTTATTTTTTGTAATTTATATTAGTAAAGGAGCTACCATGAAAGTTACATTCCAAACGCAGGACTTATGCCGCGCTTTAGAAAGAGTACAACGCGCAGCACAGACAAAAGTCACATCAAACACAAATAATGGTTTCTTTATTTCCGCTGAAGACGGAAAAGTTGAATTTCAGGCGAATGATTATTCCATTGGCATCCGTACTTTTTGTGAAGCTGATGTGGAAGAGCGGGGATCCGTCCTTATTTCGGCACCCCATCTTTTGTCTACCATAAAAATGATGCCTTCCGGTCCGGTTGTTATGGAACAGAAAAAAGGCGAAAGTACTGTTTTCTTTAAGGCGGGCCAGTATAATTCCCATTTTCCCACGAGAGATAAGGCGGAATTTCCGCTGGTTACGGAAATTGATCATGCGTTCCATGTAAATATGAAATGCAAAGACTTTGCGGAAATGGTGAATCTTGTTTCTTTTGCTGCTTCCACGGATGCGAAAAATCCTATCTTCACCGGTATTCTCTGCGATATCACTGAAAATATATTTACCATGGCCGCTACGAATTCTCACCGCTTGGCGGCAAGAGAGATATCTCTTGAAGAAACGCCGACAGGAAAAGGGAATTTTATCGTTTCTGCTTCTGTTCTCCAGGATGTGATCCGTCTTCTTCCTGCCGGGGAAGATAGTATGATGGAAATATCCTGGGCAAGCCGTCATGTTGCGTTTTCTTTTGGGGAGACATACTTCCTCTCCAATCTTATTAACGGAGTTTATCCCGATTATAAGAGAGTATTCCCGTCAAGTTTCGATTTGCATGCGACTTTGGATCTGAAGGATTTTGAGGAAGCAGTCCGTTTTGTCAGTCCGATTTCCAGAGATATGAGTTATAAAACAATCAATTTTAAATTTGAAAATGGAACTCTGGAAGCTTTTGAGGAAGATCCCGATATCGGCCGGTCTGAAACGTCCATTCCGGCAGAGCTGGATGGTGCTGATGTGAAAATTACTTTTAACTGCACTTATGTGGAAGATATTCTAAAACATTCAAAAGGAGAAAAAATCATTCTTCATGTAAAGAAAAACGGGCCAATGGTGGTAGAACAGGAAGAAGATAAGGCATATCGCTATGTTGTAACGCCTATGAGAGGCCGCTGATGAAAGAAATAGAAATATATGGAGATTATATTCAGTTGGATCAATTTTTGAAAAAGGAGAATATAATCTCTTCCGGCGGTGAAACAGGAGATTTTATAAAGAATCATGAAATTTTTTTGAATGGAATCATTATTCAGGAAAAAAGAAAAAAAATTCGTCTTGGAGATGAACTTTCTCTTGATGGAGAAGTCTATAAAATAATTGAGGCGAAGAAATGAGATGCGGAAAGGCCCATCTCATTGAAATACGAAATTTTGAAGATTTTTCTATCGATTTTTCCGGAAATATGACTGTTCTCACGGGTAAAAACGGTACGGGAAAAACAAATATCATTGAGTCGATTTATTTTGCTTCTGTGGGAAAGTCTTTCCGCACAAGCAATGATGAGGAATTGATCCGTCTTAATAAAGAAGAAGGAACGATTCTTTTGGACTTTAGCGTTCGCGGTGTAACGCATGAAATCAAAATCAAATTGTCCCGGAACAAAGGCAAAAAAATTTTGATTAATGAAACGGCCACGAAAAAAAGAGAGCTTATGGGAATGTTCCGTACGGTGCTTTTTACGCCGGATGATCTTCAGCTGATCAAAGGAGCGCCGCAAAACCGCCGTCGATTTATTGATTTGGAAATTTCCCAGGTCAGTCCGAGATATTATGAGGAAATACTTCGTTATGGCAGGGCCGTACAGCAGAGGAATGCGGCATTTAAAGAAGCTCGTTTTCATGGATTTACGGCAGATGTGGATGTATGGGATATGCAGATTGCCAAAGGAGCATCGTATATCGTAAAGAAAAGAATGGAAACCATAGGAAAAATAAATGAAATCGTTTCTTCCATGGAATCGCTTTTGACTGATGAGAAAGAAAGTATTTTAATCAAGTATAGGAAAAGCGGAAATCAGGAAGAACGGTTTGATGAAGAATGGTACTTGGAAAAACTGGCTCTTTCCAGAGAAGAAGACAGCCGTTTTTGCCATACTTCCATCGGTCCGCATCGGGATGACCTGATTTTTCTTATGAATGGAAACGATATTTCTTCTTATGGTTCCCAAGGGCAGCAGCGGACATCCATTCTGTCCGTGAAGCTGGCGGAACTGGAATTTGTGAAAAAGGAAACAGGTGAATATCCTCTTCTTTTATTGGATGATGTGGGGAGCGAACTTGATAAAGAACGAAGAGATGCTCTTTTCTCTTATCTCATTGAAAAGGAAATTCAGACTATCATCACAACGGCCGATGAATCTCTTGGTGCTTATGGAAAAGAAATAAAAATAGAAGGATAATGTGTTTCACGTGAAACTGAGAAAAAAGATAAGCCTTTTATGGAAGCTTATCTTTTTTACTCAGTTTTATTTTGTTTGAAACAGGGATTATGGAATGAAAAGGGGATGAAAAGAAAGATGTTTCAAATAATTATTTTTTATTGATAATGTCAAATTTTGTTTCCGGCATATTGCGGAGGGCGGTTTCCGCTTCTCTTAAGGAAATATCTTTCAACGGTTTGTGAAGAATCATGGAAAGAAGGATCCGTTTGTTAAGAGGACCGTCAATTTTCCTGTAAATGTTTTCCCGTATTCTCTGTATGAGTGTTTCTCTGCCTTCTTCGTAAGCCGTATATTTACAGGGAATCTTTTTGTAAATTTCGTTGTAGGAAAGATGGGGGGTTTCTTTTAAAAGAAGTATGATTTTTCCGATCTGGGACTGTTCTTTTCTATTTTCGCAGACAGTGCAGGTATTTATACCGGGAGGGATAAGGTCACCGCAGACGGCACAGGAATGCCAGCCGGCCCGGATTTCTCCTTTCCTTTTTGCCGCAGCAGCTTTCATCATTTTTGTAAAAAGGCTGCGGGTATTAGTATCGGAGATGTAAGCGCCGGTCCATTTATCGATAGAGTTCCGTTCTTCTTCTGAAAGGGGAACGGAATATATCTTTTCTTCTTTTTCCCGCCGGTTGTTTACAGGGGCAAGAGAGGATTCCGGGGGGCGTTCGATTTTCGCCCGGCCCGCAACGAAGCGTATATCTGTGTACTTTTTCCCGTAGTCGTCTTCTCTGATCCGTTTGAGAAGATCCGCTTTCATCATATAGAGGTGGTTCATCCAGACGGAATTGGTGACGGTAATATAAAGTGTCTGTTTCTTTTCAAAAGAAATATAGGATTCCCGTGCGATCATGGGACCGGCGATATTTTTCCATTTGTTTTGCAGCTGCCAGAAACGAAATGACGGATTGGAAAAGAGAGTTTTCCCTTCCTTTGAAAGTTGGAATACTTCCGACAGGTTTGATAAGCGGCCTGTTCTTTTTTCATTATTCTTTCTTTCCATCAATCCAATCCTCCTTTTCTGTTTTTTTCTATTATACTAAATAATTCAATTCTATTTCATATAAATGGTTCAAAAGGAATATAATAAAGATATAGATATTTTTCGTAAAGGAGGATGCCATGGAAAACATAAAAAAAGTAAAAATTGATATTGACCGGTATCGTGTAAAGGAAAATGAGAAAGTGAACTTGAAAAAGTTCCCTACGAAGCGGGATGTGGATATTGATAAAGAAGAAGTGAAGAGCACTTTTTTTCCTGAAGTGATTGAGCAATTGAAAGTATATCAGGAAAAACTGTATGCCCAGAATACATACGGGCTTATTATCGTACTGCAGGCGATGGATGCGGCAGGAAAAGACGGTACGGTCAATCATGTTTTTGCAAATCTGGATCCCGGCGGCGTTTCCGTGGCATCTTTTAAGCAGCCGACGACGGAAGAAAAGGATCACGATTATATGTGGCGCATCAATAAAGCACTTCCGCCGAGGGGAAATATCGGTATTTTCAATCGTTCCCATTATGAAGATGTCATTGTGACGCGTGTTCATAATTTAATCAGTACCGGCCAGCTTCCAAGAGATTTGATTGACAGGAATATCTGGATGGAGCGGTATGAGCAGATTAATAACTGGGAAAAATATCTTCACCAGAACGGCTTTTACATGGTCAAGATTTTTCTTCACGTATCCAAGGAAGAACAGCAGGAAAGGCTTATCGATCGTATTTTTAACCAGGAAAAGAACTGGAAATTTTCCATGGGTGATATTCATGAAAGAGAACATTGGAATGAATATCGGGAGCTTTATGAAGAGCTTTTGGAAAATACATCCAAGGATAGGTCTCCCTGGTATATTGTACCGGCGGATAATAAATGGTTTACCCGTTATGTGGTGGCGCTCATTACTCTTGATGTGCTGAAAAAGATAGATCCGAAGTTTCCGAAATTATCTCCTGAGGAACAGAAGCAGCTGGAACGGTTCAGGGATATGATAAAAAAGGAAACGGACAAGCCGTTGGAAGAAATAAGGAAGGAAATGGAAAAAGAAGAAAAATAAGAAACGGTTGTATTTCTTTAAGGGGGAAAAATGGAAGAAGAACGCATAAATACGGAGAAAATTGAAAAAACAGAAAAGAAAGTAAAAATTGATATCGACCGGTATCGTGCAAAAGAAGGAGAAAAAATCAATCTGAAAAAGTTTTCCACGAACTGTGATATGGATGTGGACAAGGAGTATGTGAAGACAGTTTCCATGACAGCAGCGCTGGAAGAATTGTCCCTGTACCAGGCGAAGCTGTATGCCCAGAATACATACGGGCTTATTATCGTACTGCAGGCGATGGACGCAGCAGGAAAAGACGGCACGATTAAGCATGTATTCTCTCATCTTGACCCAAACGGTGTCCATGTCGTTTCTTTTAAGCAGCCGACGACAGAAGAAAAGGATCACGATTACATGTGGCGTATCAATAAGGCGCTGCCCCGCCGGGGAAATATCGGTATTTTCAATCGTTCCCATTATGAAGATGTGGTGGTTACCCGTGTCCATGATCTGATTGAAAATGATAAGATTCCCAAGGATTTGGTAGATAAAAATATCTGGGAAACCCGGTATCGCCAGATCCGTGACTGGGAAAGGTACCTGGCGGAAAACGGATTCCATATAGTTAAAATTTTTCTTCATGTGTCCAAAGATGAACAACGTGACCGTCTGGCGGAACGTATTTTAAACAAGAAGAAAAACTGGAAATTTTCTATTGCTGATATCAATGAGCGCCGTTTCTGGGACAGATATCAGGATCTGTACAGCGAAATGATTGAAGAAACATCAACGGAAAAAGCGCCGTGGTACATCGTACCGGCAGATAATAAATGGTTTACCCGTTATGTGGTATCTCAGATCGTGTTGAAAGCAATGAAAGATATTGCCCCGAAGTTCCCCGAAATGTCGAAAGAAATTAAGGACCAGCTGGAAGAATTCAAAAAGCTGATTGAAAGCGGGAATATAGGAATGATTGAGGAAATGCAGGATGTAATGAAGGGAGGAAATAAATAGCAGTTCATAAAAGGGTGGAGAAAAGGATGTTTAATCGATTATTCAAGTTGGAAAGGTTTTTATTCCTTATTATTCCCCGGCCTTCTTTGCATACTCCTTTTCCAAAGGATAGTACTTTTGGATATGAACAAAGAGGGTATCTCCGTTTTAATAATAAGAAAATAAAAAAAATTAAAAATTTTACTGGAAATGGGAATATCAGTATTTAAAGAGATGCAGGATGTTATTGGAATAAAAGAGAAAGGAAGTTCTTTGGAAAGTATACCAACATATATTCTTTATTTTTCTTATATGTCGATATATAAGATTCTTATATTGTATATTTGATAGAGGAAGATATAATTATATTGAGGTGTTTTTTGTATTGTAAGATAAAGGGGTTTAGAGGAAGAAGTGATAGTATGAAAGTAAAGAGAATTCTTGCGTTAACTGTAGCGGCTTGTTTGTGTTCTATTAGTGTTTATGCTACTCAAATTAATACCATTATTGATACTGGTAGCGGCATGTGGGCTGAGCCAGAAAAAGTTTATTCAGAAATTGATGATAGTGTAAAGTGCTGGTTTGGATTATCAAATAAAGAAAAGGGAGAATTAAATTTTAAAGAAAAACTTGCACTTGAAAATAAGAGAAATCTAACTTTTATTCCTACAGGTGATTCTGACGCTGCGGTACAAGTTTATCGAGAAGAAAGAGGTCGTGCAGTAGCTTCTGATGGAATGGTAACGGGACTGGTTGAAAAAGATATGTCTTTAGATAGAGAAGATTTAAGAATTTTATCTAAAGAGTTAGGAGCAGATTATATCTTTTATTTCCGTATTATTAATTCTCAACCAACTTATAGTGTAGGTTTTTTCTCTGCTGGACAGAAGGTTAACGTAATTACTGATTTTCGTATTTGGGATGCAAGACAGGAAAAGTATGTTTTTATAAAACGTTATCAAACAACTGGATCATCTAAATCATTTTATGTTGGTATAGGATCGACTAGTCATGCAATTGAAAAGGGATTGCACAAAGCACTTGAAAAAATTGAAGATGATAAGGATCAGATTATCGCTGTAGTAAAATAAAATATATAGTCTAGTTAGCAAAGGAAAGCATTTTGTACAGATGGTTTCTTTTTCATGTTATCGTGAATATAATATTTAGTAGATTTATTCTGTTTTCGTGATGTGAAATATATGAAAAAAACAGCGGCGGTTCTGGCGGCTGCAGCGGCGCTTACCATGAGCGTCTATGCGTCTCCCCAGACGGAATTTACAAAAGGGCAGTGGGAAATTAATGCAGGGATGTGGAATACAAAAACAAAAACCCGTACATATAAAGATAACGGCGCATGGAATTTCAACGGCGGAGTGACATACGGACTGAATGACAAGGCGGCGGCGCAGTTCCAGTACTATGGTCTTAACAGCGATGATACGGACGGCCGCAGCCATGAATTAAATCTGCTTTACAGTGTTCATCCCCAGGTGGCTTTATATACCGGGTATAACCATATCACTATGTCCGATTTTCCTACCGGTGTTTTCGGGGCGGAAAAACGGGAAAATGACATTGCCCAGATCGGTATCATCGCCCGCCAGCCGATCAATGAAGTTCTTGATTTATATGCAAAAGGCGCGCTCGGCTCAAAGAATACATCCATCTGGGAAGCCGGTGTGAATTTCACTCTTGATGAAAACATCGACCTTAATGCGGGATACCGTTACCTGAATACAGAAGGGAGCAGAGATAAAAATGTTTCCTATCAGGGGTGGCTGGCAGGTGTTTCCTACCGCTTCGGCGGAGGTAGCGATAGAAAAGCCGCCTATTCTGAAGATGATATCGATTATTCCGCATTGGACAATAAAGGAAATAAAAAAGAGGCGGACACGGTGACCATCACTCCGGCAGAAGAAGAGACGGCGGTACCGGAAAATGATTATTACTTCAATAGTATTCATTTCGGAAATGATTCCGATACCCCCCGCGCTGACCAGACGGCGAATCTGGATGCTTTTGTCAAGGCGGCAAAAGAAACAGGTCATACTTTCAAGCTTGTAGGACGGACAGATTTCAACGGGTCTAAAGAGTACAATGATGATCTTGCTATCCGCCGTGTAAAGAAGGTGGCGGACTATGCGGTGGCTCACGGCGTAGATCTGAGTCATCTGGTGGGTATGTACAAAGGGGAAGAAGCACCGGTAGATACGAATGATACGGAAGCCGGCCGTGCGAACAACAGGCGCGTGGATATATTTGAACATAAATAAGGGATAAATGACAGCTTTGCTCTTCTCTGGGCAAGGCTGTTTTTCCGGACGGAGTTTTTTCGTCCCGGAGTGTCTATGACAGACTGTCAGCAGTACCCCGCCCCTTTCTTTGCGGCACGAAAAAAGACAGCTTTATCTTTTATAGGATAAGGCTGTTTTTGTCTGTGCTGGATCATTTATAAGAACTCTGATCAGATCCCGGTGGCATAGAGCGGAATGACGTTAATGACCGGTTCCTCATAAGGATGGATCTCTTTGACAGCGGCCATCGTTTTTTCCAAATTTTCTTTTTTTATGGTGACTTCCACTTTATACTCTTCTTCTTCACTGATTTCATTTTTTTTGCCGATGTAAGGAGTCGTTCCTTCCAAAGGACGCCATGTTCCCTTGACGGGACTGTAAGAAAGGCAGCTGTCATAGTTTCCTATATGTCCGGCATCCACCGATTGGAGTGCTTTTTGCAGGATGCGGAAATGGGTAGCGGGAATAAATATTTCCAGTTTCAGATATTGTATAGTCATTATTACCTCCCTTTTTGGCTTATAAAGAAAGAATCATTTCTATAAGTTCATCAGGTGAAAAAGCAATCCGTTCCGCTCCGTGGTTTTTAAGAAATTCTCCGGTGCGGAATCCCCAGGCAACAGAAATGCTGGGGAATCCCCCCTTCTTTCCTGTCATGATATCCACTTCCGAATCACCGATATAAACGATTTCTTTTGCTTTTATTCCTAAACGGCGGTCTATTGACAAAATCATTTCCGGATCCGGCTTAATGGCCATTTCCGGGTTTCTTCCGATGGAAATATCAAAAAGACCGGGGAAAAGTTTTTCTGAAAGGATCTGCACGTGGTCATCGTCTTTATTAGACGCTACGGCACAGCGGATACCCTTTTTCCGGAGGGTGCGAATAACTTCAGGTATACCGCTGTAAGGTTTCGTTTTGATTTGGTTATGGCTTCCATAGTAAGAAGTAAATACGCGCATGAGTTCATTTATTTCTTCTTCAGTGGCTGGAATGTCTTCCACCGGAATTTTGTTCCCCGCCAGTTCCAGATCTTTTGCTGAAAATCCTTTTGCCATAGCGAGGGCTTTAATCATATCAAGGTTCAAGGCCCAGCCGAAGCAGAGTTTTACCATTTCTTCCGGATGTCCCCCTTTATGTCCCGTTTCCACAAGAGCATAGTTCAAAGAATCAGTAAGGTCGCCGATGGTATTTAAAATAGTACCGTCCATATCAAAAACAGCAGCTTTGATCATTCTATCTCCTTATAAATGTTTCACGTGAAATATGAGTTCAGAAAGTTTTTTTCAAACGGAGTCCGGGAAGGATGAGAAGGAAGCTTACGGCAAGTCCTATGAAGAGCGGATCAAAAGGAAATTTTGCCAACGCGGCGATGATAGCGGCAATGGTACTTACCGCCATAGAGAACACTGCCCAATCCGCATTGAGATGACCCGGCCAGAAAACAGCAAGCGTGAGAGGCAGAAAGATGCCTCCTCCCCGGAGTCCCATGGAAAGATAATTCCAGAAAAGTATTTCTGTCCCCCTGTTCATGATGGCGATAAGGGATGCCAGAATCATAACGGCAAGGACGGTCAGCTTTGTCAGGCGGAGAAGCTTTTTGTCATCAGTAATTTTCAGCAGAGGTGAAAGAATATCATGGGAAATCATAGTGCCGATACCCAGTGACAGTCCCCCGATACTTCCCAGTAGGGAAAGAATGATGCCGCTCATGGCAAGGCCGCCGATGAGGACCGGCACATGATTGACCAGAAAGGTGGGCAGGACTAAGATCGGTAAGGTTCCGGGCTCTGCAGCGTGCATGTACATACCGACAGCTACTGACGGCAGCCCGATGGGGATGACGATAAGTGCTGCAATGAAGCAGCCGGAAGCCGCTTTCAAAGGGGTACCTGCTGAAAAGATGCATTGGATATAAGTCTGTGTGCAGAGTACGCCAACGATGACGGAAAATAAATGGGCCATTGCGGAATCTGTGCCCTGCCCCATCAGATCAAAATGAGAAGCGGGAAATGAAGAGAGGGTATTGTTTTCCTGTAACAGCAGAAAAGCAATGGCGCCGGATATGAATAGAGAAATCCAGATAATTACCATTTTCAGGATACCGCTGACGGCGGCGCTTTTCATGCCTCCGAAAAAAGTATAGGCGATAACGAGAGCCATAAGGAGAAAGGCGGACAGAAAAGGCGTCAACCCGAAAAGGGCGGAAATGATCTCTATGCCCGGCAGTGAACTGGCAACAGCGGACAGAAGGATACCGATGGAAGAAATAATGGAAGAAAGCATCTCGGCCTTCTTTCCGTAATAAAGTTCCAGATATTGAGGAATTGTTTCCAGTGCTGTATTGCGAAGCCGTTTGGCATAGAAAATACCCATAAGGATAAAAGCGATACCGCTTCCCAGGGTAAACCACCATGCGGAAAGGCCAAAAGAGTAAGCCAGCTGCGCCGTACCTACCGTAGCGCCTCCCCCGACGACCGTTCCCGCGATGCTTCCGGCGACAAGAGAGGCCCCGGCGCTTCGTCCTGCCACACTGTATCCTGCAGAGGATCTTACGGAACGGGAAACATAAAATCCACTTCCAATGACGGCAAAGACTGTGGCGGAGATGATCAGTATATGTAAAAAGGTCAGAGACATAAGAATCGGCCCTTTCGTAAGTATTTTTGTAATCCTATTTCAAAAGTATAGATAGATTATAACAGAATACGGAATAAGATTGGAAAAACACTTTATATGTTTCACGTGAAACATAAGGGGATAAAATAAATCGTCTCTTTATGGTATAATGATATGGACTATCTGTGAAAGGATGTAAGCTATGGGGAAGATCATCAGTATCATTAACCAAAAGGGCGGCGTGGGAAAAACCACAACAGCGGTAAATCTGGCTGCGTTCCTGGCGGACAAAGGATATAAGACGATGCTTGTGGATGCGGATTCCCAAGGAAACGCCACCAGCGGACTCAGCAAAGATGTGGAGTTCGAGGAAACGCTGTATGATGTGCTTTTGGATGATGTCTCCATCGAAGAAGCCGTCGTCAAGACAGACATAAAGAAATTATCCATTCTCCCCGCTTCCATTGATTTGGCGGGGGCTGAAATTGAAATGGTTTCCATGGAAAAACGGGAATTTCTTATGAAAAGAAAACTGGATCAGGTACGCGATAAATATGATTTCATTTTGATTGACTGCCCTCCTTCTTTAGGTCTTATGACGCTGAACGCTCTTGTAGCATCGCAGGAAATACTTATCCCCATTCAGGCGGAATTTTATGCGCTTGAAGGACTTTCCCAGCTGGTGAAAACCGTACAGGTCGTGACACGTAAGCTGAATCCGGGTTTATCTATACTGGGCATATTACTGACGATGTTTGACGGCAGGACGAATTTATCCCTTCAGGTAGCTGATGAAGTGAAGAAATATTTTGGAAATAAAGTTTTCCGTACAGTAATTCCCCGATCAGTAAAGTTATCGGAAGCGCCGAGTTTTGGTGAACCTATACTTACATACGCGCCGAAATCCAAGGGGGCGGAAGCATATAAAAAGTTGTGCCGTGAGGTGATTAAACGTGTCTAAGACCAAAAGACTGGGAAAAGGATTGGGAGAGCTGCTCGGAAGAGAAGTGATGGAAGAAAAGAATACCGAAAGTATTTCCATTTCCCTTGTTGTTCCCAATGAATGGCAGCCGCGGCGTGAATTTGAGCCGGAATCTTTAAATGCTCTGGCGGAATCCATCAAGGAACACGGTGTCGTCCAGCCGGTTATTGTAAGAAAAAAAGACAGCGGATATGAACTTATTGCCGGCGAGCGTCGTTTAAGAGCGGCCCAGCTGGCGGGGCTTGTGGAAATACCTGCTCTTGTCCGCGATTACAGCGATCAGGAAACAGCGGAAATTGCCCTCATTGAAAATCTGCAGCGTGAAGATCTGAATCCTCTTGAGGAAGGACTTGCCTATCAGCGGATGATCAGTGAATATCATTTTACACAGGAAAAGATGGCAAACCTTATCGGTAAGAGCCGTTCCTATGTGACGAATATGATGCGGCTTCTGGAGCTTTCTGAAGAGGTAAAAAGCCTTCTTTTGGAGCGGAAATTGACGGCGGGACAGGCGCGTCCCCTTTTAGGATTGGAAACACCTGCCGAGCAGATCGCGCTTGCGCGCCGAATTGTGGAAGAAGATCTTTCTGCACGGCGTATTGAGGAAATCCTCCGCCGTGAAAAAGACGGACAAAAGCGGAAGCCTGCGGATAAAGCGGATGCGTATCTCCGCGCGCTGGAAGAAGATCTGGTGAATGCCGTAGGATCCCGTGTAAAAATTAAAGTGGGAAAAGGGAAAAACAGTCACAGAGGCACCATTTCCATTTCTTTTAAAAGTGACAAAGAATTTGAACGTATTACAAAACTTCTCAAACAGGGAGAATAAATGAATCCATGGATATCTTAGAATTCAATATCAATTATCAGCTCATACTCTCCGTGGTCGGCACGGTTCTCGCCGTTTTACTGGCGTTTCTTATTCTCCAGTTTTTCTGGCTCCGGGCTAAGGTGAATCGTTTGTATAGGAAATATAAGTATTTTATGATGGGTGAAGACGGCGGTTCCATCGAAATGAAGTTGTCCACAGAAGTGCGGGAACTTCGGGATATGGTGGAATCTTCCCAAAGCATGCTTCATCAGCAGGAACTTCTGGCGACGATGCAGCTGAAATCTTTCCAGAAAATCGGTCTGGTACGGTATGATGCTTTTGATGAAACGGGAGATAAACTTTCCTTTTCTCTTGCACTTCTGGACGGCAAGAACAATGGCGTCGTCCTTTCTTCTTTGGCAGGTCATGACTCATCCCGTATTTATGCGAAAGCTGTGACCGGTGGTGAATGTAGGGAAGCGCTTTCCGCAGAAGAAGCGGAAAGTATCGGTATAGCGCTGAATACGCTCATGCCTGATGTGGCGAGAAAGGCAGAAGATGCAGTCCGTGCCGACAAAGAGAAAAATGATGAAAATCCATCTGCCCGGCGTATCGACCGGACAGAAAAGAAATAATGGAAAGTAACAGAAATATTTCCTTGAAATAGATTGGCAGGTGAGTGGATGATTAAAGAAAAAAACGAAGAAACAGGTGAAGTGAAAGTCATATTTTCATCTGAAGAATTTAAAAAACTGAAAATTTTTGGTGGTGCGGCAGCGGTACTTCTCATTCTTTCTGCCGGCTTGGCGGGATGGGCTGCATACAGTACGACCGCTCTCCATGCGGAAAATGAGCTTTACCGGAGCCAGCTTAAAATGGCGGATGAGAAAATGCAGGCCCTTGAAAATAAAGCCAAAACCGTAGAAAAAATCAGCGGACAACTGCAGGAGCTTGTTCGTACGAATGGCGGAACCGTGCCTGAAAATACAGGGACTGGCGGTATTGGCGGCGCTTCCACTGTTCCTGACATAGCAAAAACGACGGGCAATAAGAAAAAAGATGATGAGAAAATTGCTGTTTCGGAAACGCCGGGGGAACTTTTGAAAGAAATGCGCCGCCTTGATGAACGTTTAGATAAGCAGATACGTCTTGTCGTCGCGCTCCGTTCTGAATTTATGAACCAAGCCTATGGAACTGTCAGCTCTGTTTTGAATCCCACGGCGGAAACGCCGAACATATGGCCAGTTACGGGTCCTATTTCCAGCTACTACGGATACAGAACCAGCCCTGGCGGTATCGGATCTACCTTCCACGAAGGAGTAGATATTGCCGGCGATTATGGCACACCTATTTCCGCGACTGCTGCGGGGACTGTCACAAAGGCAGGCTGGGTCGGCGGCTACGGATACCTTGTGGAAGTAAGACATGCCGATGGTATTGTTACGCGGTATGGGCATAATTCCGCTGTTTTGGTTTATGAAGGACAGCATGTGGATCAGGGAAGCATGATTGCTCTTATGGGGAGCACGGGAAACAGTACCGGTCCTCACTGCCACTATGAGGTCCGTATTCATGGAGAAGCAGTGGATCCCATGTATTTCCTGCCACAAAGCTATTGAAATAAATCGGTTAAGAAAATGAATACTTATTTTTGATAATAATTTTGATAATAATAAAATTTATTTCATAATATAAATAGTTATTTACGAAATTGAAAGCCTGTAAACTTATTACAGGTTATTTTTTCTGTATGATAAAAATAGGGATAGATCTTATTTATTATAGATTCCAATGCCCGCATCTTGTGGTTTTGCCAAATATCTCATTGTGGCAGTGTCTGACGATTTATGTTACATCTTTGGCAAGGCAGACGGTGCATTTCTTGGAAAAGTAAAAAATGAGGAAACGCTTGGTAATGATATGCATATCGAAGGGATGATCAAGATAGATAATAATGCGTTTGTAATCCAGTACCGTACGGACATGAATGAAAAGAAAAGGATAAGTACTCCCTGGCAACGATTATGGTGAAATAATTTCTTTTTGCCGACTGCTTTAAGCCGGTTTGGGTTGCTATTTTATCGTATCGAACATCATAACAAACGTTCATACAGGACTGCTTTATAGGTACCAATAAAACATAGTAAAGGATATTTTCATCCTGTACATGTACTTAATAAAAACAGACACAAAATTTGCAGTTATATACAAAGAAAACGCGATAAAAAAATGTGAGAATACAGGAAATGGAATTGTCAGACGGCCAGCACGATGATAATTTTACAAAATTTGTTAGGCAGGACAACTCGCATGGAAGGCAATGAACATAAATAAAATATTGTTGACAGAAGCATTTTTGTGTGGTATGTTATTTAAGTCGCTTAGAGCGATGGTTCTTTGAAAACTGAACAGTACAGCGAGAAAAAAGC
>OGRQ01001254.1_pt1 | contig 24675 bp, 16 predicted proteins | sample 1553521 | NCBI WGS metagenome assembly OGRQ01 (sample SAMEA2580088, study PRJEB22360) | human gut metagenome | biome: human gut; feature: human-associated habitat; material: faeces | place: Denmark | collected 2008/2010
ATAATTTTAACACAATATTATATATTAGTCAAACTATTTTATTGCTATTTTATGCATTATCTGTCAAATAAATTCATTTGGCTAATCGCCAAAAAAGTACAATAAAAAAATCACTACCTATGATAATAAAGAAATTACCATAGGAGGTGTCATTGCTAACTGTCATTTTATTATAACCGTAAACAAATGCAAATGTAATATAATCAATGGTTTCCTCACTTTTTTCGAACACTATTGACAAACTTATTTGCAGTTTTTTGAAGTATTGACATTGAAATCTATTTATGATATAAGTCATTAAACAAAGGCAATATATTTACTCTTTTTTATTGGATGTCAGACAAAAAACACGGATTAGGTTATATACTACTTAGCTCAGTTAATAAAATTAGATAAATTAAAATATAAACAGGAAGCAACTCTATTTTAGAATTGTTCCCTGTTTATTGTAGTCATTTTAAAAAAATCGGTTCAAAATTCATTCTTGGATACTTGGAAATAAGAAAATCGTAAACCCTACGACTAACAACCCATTTAGGAAGAAACATATCAAACTCTTCAAAAGTCTTATTAACATCGTGCAAATCAAGCAAGCCTTCCTGCGAAATAAAGCTAAAAGGAAAACCATTTTCATTTAAATACTCTTTTTCTCTATATTGAATTGAGCCACAACATTTACATGGAGATAATTTTCGTATTCTATTTTGAGAAATTATCGGTAACATAGTATGCATAGGTGATATTTGATAATACACAACATCTCCGGTTTTATTGCGAATAGGTCGAAAATCATCATCGGTAATATTAAAATTATCAATCAACATATCTCTTATATTTATACTTACACCATAATGGTAGGTAGCTAAAATTGAGTATTCTTTTTTTATAGCTGATTTAGGTACAAGAAAATCCGCTATTTGTTCAGAATAGCCACACAAAGAACAAATCTCCTTTTCGATTTCATCAAATCCGACATTACCATATCCACACAGCACATTTGTAAAGGCAATTCTAAAAGCTACTGCTTTAGATATATTAGGATATCGCTTTTCATTGATATTCATAGTAACACCTCCTAAATACTATTTTTTCCAATTTTTTTCAAACCATTTGAGAGTTTCATTCAACAATTGGGGCATATCTTTATAGACTTTTTTTATAGCGTTTCTCATTTGTGTTTTTGTTATTTTAGAATAATTAGTTCCGTACGGAAAACAATTACGCCATCTATTTGTTATTGTACGATGCAATTCTTTTGAAAGTGGTACAGATAAAAAATCATCTGTTTTCACTTTTTTAAATAACTTTGAAAAACGTTTTTCAACAAGATGATGTATTTCAATTCCTTTTTTTCCTTTAAATACTTTTTTCAATCCCCGATATGCACCTGTTATATATTTTTTACCTTTTGAAAAATCGCTTATTTTACTAGCAACTTTAACTGCAAGCTTTCCGCCTTTAGCAACATAAGAACCAGGCACAAATGGGACTATTGCTGCAACAACATCCCAAATAAAAAAGCCCAAATTCAGCCAAGATGGTGCTGAAATTAAATCTACCAAACTCCAAATTGCACTTGCAATATCAAGAACCGTTTCGATAACTTGACCTGATGCATCATAGTTGCTTATAGGATTATTCTCACAATAAGCAAACATATTAGTGCTTAATGTAGTGTCTGTACCAGTATCGCAATATATATCCGCATTCAAAAATCTGCCTGCAAATGGATCGTAGTAGCGACTTTGGAGATAATAGAGTGAAGTTTCGGTATCATAAACATAGCCACGGTAGCGAATCGGGTTTATTTCTCGAATTGTCGGCTCGCCTTTGGTATCTTTTATGTTACCCCAAGCGTCATAAACATAGCTTGCGACTTCTGTGCCTGCGAGGTCAATAATTCTGATTACATCACCCTGCAAGTTCTTCACATAAAAGTACATTGTACCGTTATATGAGAATGATGTTGCGTTGCCGTCTGAATCGTAATAGAACAACAGAGTATCATTGCCCTTTACAAGAGCAATTAAATTTTTGTTGCTGTCGTAGTAATAGTTGGTCTTAACTCCGTCAACGGTTTTCTGTGTTCTCATACCGTTTGAGTCATAACTCATCTGAATGGCTTTATCGGAAGTGTTTATATTCTTAAGGATTCTTCCGTTCTCCCATTCAAAGCTCATTCCGTCACGGTATGAAAGCGGATTGCCGTTTGCATCGTATGAAATATTACTGCCGTTAACCTTTGTCAGCTTATCCTTCCAGCTTGTATCGGTGTACTCATAAGTATTGCCGTTCTGCGTTCCTGTCGGATAACCGTAGGTGGGATCAAGAACCTGTTCATATTTATTTTGCAGATTTCCTGCTCCGTCATAAGGAAATAGTTACAAAAGTTCTTACTTTAGTTGTTGATGAGGCTCTAAGAACCTCATCAACAACTAAAACGCAGTTTGTTTTACAACTTTTTGCAGAAATAAACCTGTTTTTTTATTTTTCAGTGTACTTCGCAGAATCCGCTATCTTGTCTAAAATCTTACTATCCACTGCTTTTCCGTAAGTATACAATGTGATGACATTATCTTGATTGTAAAATTCTATATAATCTTCAACCTGTGATTTTCCGTCAAAAGAAACTAATGCCTCACCTATCATTGTTCCCAATGAATTCACAGAGCTATTAATACTTACAGCGTTGAAAAAGTTATTACTGCAAATGTTATCCTCTGTCGTGTTATCGTCAATTTTTATTGAATCGCCTATCTGAAAACAATCACCTACTCTACTTTGAAATAAAAAAATCTTTCTATTATCACTTTTATCACAGAAATACAATAAGCCATTTTTCTCTCCCTGTTCCCAGTTATCAGGTACTTTAAATGACATTGTACTATTGACACGCACCTCTTTCCATCCAAAGTATAAATGAAAATCTAAAGTTTCAGAAATTATCGATACAAGTAAATAAATCAGAATAATCAAAAATAATATTATCGTTGTAGCGATAGCTTGTTTATATTTTTTAACTGATTTCATGATCATAATTTCTCATCACCCCAATTAATTTTAGGTTCAAAAATCCAAGCATTCGAATCATATCCAGAGTTTTTCTTATCTGTAGAGCCTAAGTCAGCAGGATTAGCATGATTAACAGCTATTCTCAAGTTATAAGCCCTATAATGCCATGATATTTCAGAATTAATTCCTGGAATTGTCCTTCCTTTTAAATATTTCTTCTTATATTTTTTATTTATACTTTTAATTGCTTTAAATATAGCTTCCGCAACAATTCTCGTTCTACCCATATTGAACAATGTTGAGTAATTAGGATTTCTGTCAAAATAAAATTTAAGCACGCCTTTTTTAGTTAAAGTGGAATAAATATTATATTTTTTCTTATTTATGTTTATTTTACTTGTAATTTTAAATCCGTTTTTTGTACTTCCACTATAGCTATTTGAAATTATATTCTTGCTCTTTGGTGAGTTTCCTGAATAATCAACATTATTTATTGCATTATTCTCACAATAAGCAAACATATTTGTACTTAGCGGAGTTCCTGACTCGGTGTCACAATAAACATCCGCATTTAAAAATCTGCCTGTGAGTGGGTCATAATAACGGCTTTGGAGATAGTACAAGCCTGTTTCTTCATCATAAACATAACTGCGATAGCGGAACGGATTCAGTTTGCCGACTGTGAGTGTGCCGTTGTTTTCGGTGAGCATATTGCCCCACGCATCGTAGGCATACTCTGCGACTGCTTTGCCGTCTTTGTCAACGATTTCGGTAATATCACCCTGCAGGTCTTTGATATAGTAATACATAGTACCGTTGCAGGAAACAGACATTACTTCGCCCGAATTATCGTAGTAGAAGAACAGCGTATCGTTGCCCTGAGTGAGTGCAAAAAGATTATTACTGCTGTCGTAGTAATAGTTAGTTTTCACTCCGTCAACAGACTTCTGTGTTCTCATACCGTTTGAGTCATAGCTCATCTGAATGGCTTTATCGGAAGTGTTTATATTCTTGAGAATTCTTCCGTTTTCCCACTCAAAAATCATATCATCACGGTACGTTAATGGGTTACCGTTCTTATCATATGTGATACTGTCGCCGTCAAACTCGGTGAGTTTATCTTTCCAGTTAGTATCATCATACGAATAGGTTCTTGTTTCAAGTAATTTTACAGGTGCCCAGTTAGTTCCGAGTGAATACGATTCCATTTTTTGAATGTTACCGTAGTTATCATAAACTATTCTGATATAGCGACCTGTTCGGGTATCTGCATACCATACAAGCTGATTTAGTTCATCGTATGTATATACGGCTACCTTTTTACCGTTTTCATACACATTCTCTACATTACCTGTATCGTTGTAATTATAACTGTAGCCAAGCACCTTATCAGAACTCAACTTATAGCTGATTCCGCCAACCATATTGGTAGTAGCATTGCTTTCGCTACCGTGGTAATAAGAATACTGCTTTGTAAATACGGTATCGCTCTTGTTCTGTTTTGTTGTTACAGTTGACACTCTTCCGAAATCATCGGTTGATGTTTCGTTAGTTACACCATCATTGCTTACAAATGACTTTCCGTCTTTATCTGTGCCTGTTGTAATGGTCTTTGTCTGACCATTTACAGATGTTTTTTCAACTGTATTGCCGTCTGAATCGGTAACAATATAATGAGTAAGACTGCCGTCAGATGATGTGCGGTATTCGCTTTCAAACGAACCGTCAAATGTGTAGTAGTAATATGAGGTTTCGCCGCTTGAATAGTCAACAGTTTTTGTAACAAGACCTTGCTTATTATAAATCATTTCGGCAATCTTGCCTGTTTCGCCTGTGATTACAGAAATATTACCATAATTATCGTAAGCATATTCAAGGTAATCACCGTTTGCATAAGCAGTCTTTGTGAGATTACCGTTACTGTCATATGTATGACTTGCAACAGTTACATTGCCGATTTTAGTTGACACAAGATTGTAGAAAACATCGTAGTTAAAGGAGTAGTCAAAACCATTGTGTGTAATTTTTGATACAGAGCCTAAACCGCTGTATGTATATGAGTTCTCAGAATCACCGTTTTTAACAGATATAAGGTTGCCTGATGAATCATATGCGTAGCTTGTCACATTATCATCTGCATCAGTAATCGAAGTTACATTGCCGTTGACATCATAAACATAATGTGTTGTACTTCCCTGTTCATTGGTTTCAGCGGTTACATAATTACCTGTGCTGTCATATTCTGAACTTGTCTGCATATACGGCTTTGACTTATCAATACTTTCAGATAAGACTTCTTCGTCAACAGCCTCTTTTTCCGAAGTTTCATTCTTAGAATCTTCGGAGCTTTGAATTAACGGTGAAATGTTTACTTCCGCATTATCAACCGTCATTTCATTCTCATTATAACCGTAAACAAACGCAAATGCAATATAATTTACAACTTCATTTGTTTTTTCAGGAGTTACAGAAAGTGATACCTGCTGGTAACCGTCTGTGTTAGCACTAAAGTTCTGATAATGGAATTCAGGTGTACTGCTGTTATTGTAGTAAATATTGAGTGCAATGCCAAATGTTCTGTTTTCATTTGAAAGCGGAACTGAATTTGACTTTGCTGTACCGTTAATTTTAAACGATACTCCCGCTCTGCCTACTTTGATATTCTGATAGATATATTTGTTGCCTAAAGAGTTATCGTAAGATGAAGTATCCGAATCGTCATCAGCCGAATTATCAGTATCACTTGGATTTGTGACTTCTTCCGTTGTTTCACTTTCTTCAACCTCATAGATTTTCTTTACAGTTCTTGTTACATATCCCTGTTCGGTTTTAACCGCATTGCCGTAATCATCATATGTGGTGATGCTGTCATTAGGTTCGGTTTCTGTAACTGTTTTGGTGTATGTTGACGGCTGTGTTTCATCTGTCGAGTCATCGCTTGATGAATCGGCATTTTCATCATCAAATGCACCTGCTGTACCGCCTATTGTTACAGTACCGTTATTGGCTGAAATACTTTTGTTTTCTTCTGTGAGCCAGTTGTCATTTGAGCTGAAATCGCTGTTTTGAAGAGCGTTGAAGTTGTTGGCACAATTGCCCTCTTCAAACTGGATACAGTCAAACCATGCTGTACCCGATGCATATCTTATCAATCCATAAACACGGATTGACGCTGTTGTACTCGGCACATTTGCTGTTACGCTGATTCTCTGCCAATCAAGTGTGCCTGTAAGTCCGATACTGTTGATTTCTTTTACAGTCTTGCCTGATGAATCAAGACACTTAACTTTGAGGATTGCTCCGACTGAGCCGCCACTATAAATTTGCTTTACATTCTTTGTTTTTACATATGCGGAGAAAGTTACATCTTTGCCGTTGAAAGTTGTTTCTTTGAACTGATGAGCAAAGCCTGTAAAGAATGCGGAGTTATTCTCACTTGTCGGATTTTCAACCTTGAGTGAAGTTGTTCCGAGATACTGATAGTAACCGTCCTCTTCTGTTGCGGCAGAATTATCGACTGTTACTTTACCGCCTTTACTTGCGGTACTGCCCTTTGTGCCGTTTGACACGAAGTAATATTTGCCTCCGCCAACTTCTGTCTGCTGTGAGGACTCTGTAATGTAATTTTTAGTGTATGCGTTTGCACTGTTGTTAATTACAAGTCCTGTGTTTTCAGACGAAGTTGCATAACCGTTTGAATTGAGGACAGAAACAGTTGAACCGCTGTTATCAAAAATATGGGTTTCGCTGTGTCCCTGCTTATCTGTAAACACGGTTGTATTGTCGGCTTTGTAGCTTATGTTAAGGTGATTTCCCTCTGTGCCGTCGGTGCCGTATTCGGTGATATTAGTTACCTTGCCGTTTGTGTAAGTGAATTTATGTGTCGGCAGGGATTTCATATAGCTGTCGGACACACCTGAAATTGAAATCAGGTTATAGTTGCTGTCATATTCAAATTGTGAAGTGTGACCGTCATTGAATGAAATTGAAGTAACCTTATCCTTTGCGGTTGTATAAGCAATATCAATCCCAGTGCCATCAGGCTTTGTAATTCTTGATACAACTTTCTTGCCGTTAGTACTGCTCTTGTATTTTAACTGAACTTCTCTGCCCGAACCGTCCGTGATTTTTGTTAAGTCACCGTCAGCATAGGTATATGTGATCGTGTTCTTGTGTTCGTCTTTTTCAGAGAGAAGTTTGCCGCCGTTTGCGGTTGATTCGTAAGTCTGAGTTGTCGAACCGTTATCAATGAAAATGTTATTTTCGTCTTTGGTTAGTGTAATGCCTAAACCGTCTTCATCTTCCCATTTTGCGGTTTCACCCTCTGCAAGTTTAAGGTAATGGTCTGTACCGTCAGCATCGGTATAGATATAGTTGTAGCCTGCTTTGGTAAGATTTTTGTCGGTTACTTCTCTTACATACTGATTAAATGAGAACTGCCAGCCATAACCGCTTGCAGGACCGTTTTCAAATGCTGTGTCTTTGTTAATGCTGTTGTATGTTGCAGTAATGCTCAACGGCATTCTTGAGCCTGTTCCCTCATACAAAGTTTGGTTAATCACAAGGTTGCCGAGGTAATCCGATACAGCCGCCTGTGCGTTAGTGCCGACATTGATTGTGTGGTATGAAAGATTACTCTCCGTGCCTGTAAAATCTTTGTAGATGAGCGTTAAGGCAGGTGTTACAGATGAAGGAGAACCTTCATAAATATTAATCTGTTTTGAACCTATCGAATCAAACGCTTCAAGCACAAATCCGTTTGCCGATGTATCAGAATTTGAGTACCACTCTTTATACTGTTTAGTAAGGTCAAATGTGATATATCGGTTATCCTCATATGTTAATGAGTCATAGTCAAGAACCTTTTCATCGTAAGTACAGTTTGTTGAATTATATGTATTCAACTTGTGTGCATTAATTATTACCGGTGAATCATCTTTGCTATCAAATAAAGCATCATGATTTGACACTTCAAACTTATACTTTGCACTAATGATTTCTTCACCGTTACCATGAGCATACAGCTTAATTGCTCTTCCAATCATCATATTGTCTTTTGAAAGATAGTATGGACCATGATTGATTATTCTTCCGCTTGAGCTTGCCTCGCCATAGTAAAGCTGTGAACCCGTTTTGGTTGTAATCTCAGGATCAATCGTAACAGGAAATGCTCTGCCGATTGTATGAATAAAAGCATAGTCGGCGGTCAGCTTAACCTGAAGATTTGAGCCTTTTTGCTTTACAATCTCAATCTTCATCTGAGTGCTTGTACTGCCCTTTGCATCGTACATATACGGCGCTGAGATTGTATATATTTCTTTTCCTTCCTTATTTGAAAGCGTGATTGTCTTATCATCTTTCTGTTTTGCGGTAAGGTTTGAAATTTTATAATTCAATGTAAACTCATTCTGAGCCTTTGAACTCTTTAAAATTATATTTTCTTTAATGCCAGTTGTAGTGACAAAATATTGCAAGTCAACATCGCTGAAAACATCTTTGTACAAAGTTTCTGTTGTTATATTTTTAAGCGTAGTAAATTTATCATTACCGCTTGTTTTCTCGTTATTTTTCTTTACATCAGCTTTGCTCTTGCCTGCATTGTCATAACCCCAGCTGATTTTATATCCGTTTGATTGCAGTGAAATCATATTTTTTGACTTAGCTTTATTTGAAAGATTGACCGAAATATCACTGTTTTTGTTTGTATATGAAGAATCGCCCGCTTCGTCCGGAGATGCAGTCTTATCCTCAGATAAAGTATTGTTATATTCAACCCATTTGCCCTTGCTGTCTTTGTAGTGGACAGGTTCGTTGTACTGAGCAATCATCTTTGTTCCGTCTTCAAGCAAAAATTCTTTTGAATTTTCCGTTCTTTCGCCTGTTAGCTCTTTGACAATTTTGCTCTCTTCGGGATTTTCTCCGACAACATTATCAAATGATGAATATTGAGTTTCCGCCTTTGGCAGTGTCGCCGCTACAACATCAACAGGCAACGACAAACCAACCGTTGCACATAATGTTATTGAAACTGCCGATAGCATTTTCTTTATTTTTCCATTCATACTCTAACCTCCTGCTTTTTGATTTTGTTAATAAATTTAATGAAAAATTTCCCTGTGGTTGCTTTTTGTGCCTTAAACTATCCTCCTTTCATTTATAAATCATTTGGTAATTATTCACTGTTTTTAACTGCTATCTTCCTACATTTTGTATGCTATTGTTATTATATATCACATCGTGCAAAGTTGTAAATATATTTTTATGAGTTATTTTATTTTTGTAAATTCCGACAATAAGAAATGCTTGTATTTGTATATATTCCCTATTCCAACTCCTATGCCGCCTAATTTTAGGAAAAAAATAAGAGCCCAATGGCTCAGATGTTAAAATATTAAATAAGTGATTATTTCAATTTTCTAATGAATCTGTGAGCATAAACCCGACTTGACCGATGTGGCGGTCTGCGTTTGTTCCCGTTGTCTTGTTACGCTTTTTAAAGCGTTTTACAAGCGGTCGTGTCACAATCAGCGAAACAAGTGACACAACAAGGAACACCGCCGACTGGATTGTTATGTCGCTTGTGAATATAGTTGTTATTGCGGCACAAACCGAGCCGAGAACAAACCATATTGATACAAGCTGTGTTGTAAAGCCTTCGCAAAGCAACATAAATATTGCAAAGCCTATCCACACTAGCGGCATATATTGCTCCATAGAGCTGTCACCCTCCTTTTCGCATAATTTTAACACAATATTATATATTAGTCAAACTATTTTATTGCTATTTTATGCGTTAACTGATTATTTTGTATCTGTATTCCGCTTTATCCTTACAATTTCATGTAAAAAGGGCATAAAAATACCGACAAGTATTAGCATAGAACACCATTACTTGTCGGTAATAATTTTAATATCACATTCCTTGTTCAAAAATATAGAGATACAAATCTTCGAGGGTTGGGGATTGTGGGGATAGTTTATGATTTTCAGGGGGATTATCTGTGACTAATCTTACTACGATTTTATCATCATTATGATAGAGATTTGAAACTCGATAATTATCCTGAAAATATTTTAATTCCTCTTTTTCAATTTCTACCTCAACTACCTTATTTGCAATTTCATTTACGAGATTTTTGCAGGTATCATGCGACACGAGTTTTCCTTGATTTAGAAGTATAATCTCCTTAGCAATAAACTCAATATCGGACACTACATGGGTAGAAATGAGTACGATTTTATCTTCTGCAATTTCACTTATAAAATTGCGGATACGGATTCTCTCTTTCGGGTCAAGACCGGCGGTAGGTTCATCAAGCAAAAGAATCTCAGGGTTGCCGAGCATAGCCTGTGCAAGGAGGATACGCTGTTTCATACCTCCCGAAAATTCACCGATTTTCTTATGGCTAACTTTTTCAAGATTAACTGTTTTTAAAAGCTTGTCAGTCTGCATTTTGGCTTCTTTTTTGTTAATACCTTTGAGTGATGCCATATAAAGTATAAAAGCTCGTGCGGACATATTTTCGTAATAGCCCTGTTGCTGTGGCATAAATCCAATCTTTTGTCTGAACTTTTTACCTAATTTCAAAATTTCTTTGCCGTCACAAAGGATTTCTCCCGATGTTCTCTGAACATTGTCGGTAATCAAACTCATAAGCGTGCTTTTACCCGCACCGTTTGCCCCCAGCAAGCCGTAAATGCCATCTGTCAGAGTAATACTGAAGCTATCGAGAGCACAGTAATCACCGTAATTTTTCGTAAGATTTTTCATTTCAAGAGTCATTTAATCACCGCCTTTTCTGCACATACTGTATTTCGTGATTTTCACCGCAACAAATCCCATTATCAGCATTAAAGCTATTGGAATTAGAAATGTAAATCCACTTGATTCCACAACAAGTTTCATCAATGCTACAGGAACAGTTGCAGAAAAATATGCAAAAATCTGAACTCCTGCCACATAGATAAGTGACGGAATAATCATAACAGCAGATGCAACAACTATGCTGACTTCAAACTTTGTTTTTGCCGATACAAGACAAACAACATATGTAATCGCCAAAATCAACAACAACCGCACTGCGTACACAAAAATCATAAACATCAATATGCTGCAATTAAAAGGCAAGCCGTTCAAAAACTCCAGACTTTTTACCGGTGCCGTAATTTCTGACAGCGTATATTTTGAGCAGACTTCGATAAATTCAAACACAGATGTACAAATCCACACAATTGTCGCAATCAATGAAACACAGAGAATTTTCTTTCTGAGCAGTTTTTTTCTTCCGCCACTTGTTGAATTTAACAAATCTGAAACGAACTGTCTTTTTTCAAATGAGAAAACTCCTGACATTATAATTATGATGCAGAAAACCGATAACAGAGCGAAATTTTGTTGTCTGTCATATCCGCTGCTGCCAAGCAAATATTCAAATCCGGTGGGATTTACAAGCCAAGCATATTCCCCGTTCTTTTTCGCATCTTCAACATATGAAATTCTTTCATTTATAATTTTCAATGCTTCACGCTTACTGTCATACGCATCGTATTTTTGGCTGACATTGTAATATTTATCTTCGGAAATTTTTCCGTTGTTGTAATCCTCATGCGCATTGGCAAGTTCTTCATCAACAGCATTAATCTCATTTTCAAGATCTGCCACATATTTGTAAACATCGTCATTAAGTTCACCGCTGTGAGTTTCATAAAACTCGTTAACTATGCTATCTTTTTCGCTGATATTAAGTGTTCTTAAATTCAATGAATTAAACAGCGCAAGAACAAAAGCAAGCAAAACTATTATGCCTTTTTGCATGAAGAGTATTTTGTACAACTCAGTACCTGTTGCGCCGAGTTTTTCAACGCATTTCCAATATACTGTGCGAATTTTCGAAGAAAATCGCAGTAAGGCACTTTCAATTTTGCCCGGAGTTTTATTAGGATATTTCTTGCCTGCACCGATAATTGAAAAAATTGCAAACAATAGCGTGAATGTTATTGCGGAAATAATTAACAATGAAAACAGGTTCACAAGTATGACAAAAGAGTTGATGTTGTAATACTTTACAATTGCTTCTGTCGGATTGATAAATGTAAACAAATTCATATACTTTAAAATCGCCAAATTGCTTTGCGAAGGTAAAAAAGTATATAAAAGAAATTCTGCCGCAAATATTATTCCGCACACGCCGAATGCAAGATTTGTGTTTTGCATTATCACAACGATGAACAGCATCATATACACGGGCACTAATTGTGCAAGAACATTTATCAGAACATATACAAACAGAAATTGTATTTCGCTCATCGGGAATACAAAATTTTGAAACATCTCTATAGACTGTACATTTCTGAACAAATCCGATACTCCGCCGTATATTGAAAAAGAAGTCACAAACAGGGCAAAATACATAACGAAACAAAGTATTGTTGTGCTGATTGCAAGTATTCCGCACCGTTTTACAGCAAGGTTAAATCTTCCGTTTGGTGTTGCATACACCATGCTCCAAAAGCCTCGTTTTCGTTCTTCAACAAAGGCAAGAACAACAATTATATTCAGTGCAAGTATTATGTAATGAATCAAGTCATAGTTCAATACTGTTGTAACGGAAAAATCGCTTCCTACTTTAAGCGACAGATTTTCAAGCGGTTTATAAGCCTCCGCAGTCAATTGTATATTTTGAGAAGAAAGTGAATTGTCCTGAGAGAAAATGCTTATCGAATTCATCTGCTGAGCCTTGCTTTCTACGCTCTTAATATAATCGGAATATCCGTTTACATACTCAGCTCTTTTGACAATATTATTGAGAGCATAATCTTTGTTTGTCAGTTCCTGAGCGTTATAGCTCTCCTTATGCTTATCAAACTCAGACGCAATTTCAGGATATTGATTGCGAATTTCTTTTTCCTGATCCTGCCAAACCTCGACATACATATCGTAATCGTCTTTTTTGCTTTCGTTAAAAGATAAAAGTTGCTCAATCACACTGACATACTCATACTGTCGTGAAATCTTATCTTCAATTTGATCTGCAGGCAAGTCACGGATTTCGGACATCAGATTTTTTTCTTCCGAACAAACCGCACTGAGTTGAACACCATTGTATTCGGCATTTCTGTATTGATCATTTATGTAAAAACCTATGCAAACTGCAAGTAATACAAAAAACGATATAATTATTTTTTTGCTAATCAGTACTCTCTTAATTTCCATAGCGTAAAATTCTCATTGGTTTAAAACAATTCCGTCTTATAAGGAGTTTGAGTATATAACGGTTACTTAACTTAAAAAACACATTAAATTTAGAAGTAACTGTTTTCTGTTTTTATGATGTATAACATTTGCAGATATGATTTTTGTCGCAAATACACCATTTACTTACTGCATTTATATATAGTTAATGTTTATATTTTAACTATATTATATCTTATGTTATCTTTTTTAGCAATAGATATCCTAATTCTACACTACAAGTTTTCGCGGTAAATTTTGTGCATATTGCTATGTTTTGTTAAATTATACACAAGTTTCGATAATTATAATGTTTATGACATAAATAGATGAATTACAAAAAGCAAAAACCGCCAACAGTGATATATATTTTAAAAAACATTTGTATTTTTTAGCAAATTGTATTGCAATAAGCAAAATATTAAAGTATAATAAGTATAAGCAATAAAGAAAATTTAAACTACATTACTAAGGAGGTAATCTATGAAAAAACTTACTTTATCAATATTGATATTTTTATTATCCATATCATTTGTTGCATGCAGCTCGGCTAATACGCCCTCGCAAGGTTCTTCTGATTCGGAAAGTACTGACAGTAATTCAAGCAATAATGCTTCAAGTAACAATAGCAGTTCTTCAAACAACAATTTTAATTCAGGGGAAAATACTACACTTAACGATACTTCATTTAAGATTGGCGTAGATGATCAACCGTTTAATTTATCACGAGCAGGTATGAGCGCTTCAAATGAATCAGGAGATTATATGTTCTATCTAAATACACTCTACTTTCATGATAACGCCGCTAACACTACTGTAATAGCTTGTAACAAACCTGACTGCGATCATATAACTAATGTTGACGATGGAGAAAGCGATTGTAACGCATTTTTCCCTCAGGATAAATATTATTACGACAAAGGTTTTTCATATTACAACGACAGCATCTATTTGCTTGGAAAGAGCAGTAAGGATGCAAAATCAGTTTCACTCTACAAAATAAGCAAAGATGCAAGTACAAGAGAAGAAGTTGCAAAATTAATCAGTGTATCTGATTTGAACAGTATTACTGTTTTTGCTGTACATAAAGGTTATGCGTTTTGGTCGTTAAACACAGACAAAAGCGCACAACTGCTCGCTATAAACATTGATAAGCCTACTGAAGTTAAAAAAATTTTTGAAGGCAACGAACTTGCGGCAGGCATTCACAGCTTAATCGGTTCAGGTGATTATTTATACTTTTCAAATTCGTATTCGGAAGATAAGAACTATGAAAATTGGGCAGGATATATTAATCAGCTCGACATCAATACTTTAAAAACTAAAAAGTTGATGGACATGCCCGATGATTACACTGTTGCAAACGGAAAAATCTATTATCTTGAATCAAACGCTTTATATTGCTATACAATTGATAGCGATTCAAGCGTTAAAATCGCAGACAGTCCCGAAAATTCACAACTTATAGTAAGAGATACCAACTACCTCTATCTTACTAACTGGGATAACGAAAAGGTTTCATCGGATAATTACAAGGTTTTTGTAATGTCCACCAACGGCAATATTATTGATACTATTCCTATTCCCGACTGCGACTTTTTCCGAGGTGGACTTCATAATTTGTATATAGATACGACAGACCGCAAAGTAAAGTATTTGGAAAAATCACAAATTCAAAAGGGAACTCATAATTGGAGTACCGCATACTCAGTTTCTGAAAACGGTCAAGTTACCCTTAATGAATGAGTATATAAAATTTATTACTAAAAATACAAAAACACCGACAAGTTTAGTTACTGCTTGTCGGTGTTTTTATGTTTATGATGTTTTAATTCTGTCAAATTTAAAAGCACGGTTATAATACTAATCAAAAATATTATTGTCAGCCACAATGACGCTGTAAATGTTCTAGAGAACAGATTTACAAGCATTTGATTTCCTGTTAGGCTTTGTGAGTTTAGTGTTTGTGCATTATCGACAAGCACATTCAGGTAATTTGAAATGTCGAAAATGTTATCATTCGGTATATATTTTGAGGGGATAAAAATGCTGAAATCACAAATATTAAACACAATCAAAATCACGGCAGGTATTCCTGCAAAAACAAGCACAAGTGCAACATATTTTAGCGGAATATTTTTTAGCGATTTCAGAAAGTAGTTTAATTTGAGATTTTCTTTTATCTCCTTAAAAAATTTTCTGCTGAACCTATACCACAACTTCAATGCAATAATGCTAAATCCGATAAATATTGCAAGGTATAAAATATGTTCAAATGACGAGAGCGTTTGGTTTTTATCATTCAGATTAACCGAATAATACTGCGGCAAATCCATTTGCTCAACCATTGCTCCCGTATATACCGAGTTATCGTAAACAATCATATCAACCGTTCTGTCACCATAATTTTCGGATGTTGTATATGGAACATACACTCTCTGTTTGTCATCAGCAGAAAACTTATTTATTAAACTTTCGTTTTCGCATATCACACCGCAAATTGTATATTGATTCCCGTCAATGCAAATCTTTTTACCGACTGCATCTGTTGTAAAAAACAGTTTGAGAGCAAGAGAACTTCCGATTATTGCAACCTTATCTCTGTTATCTATGTTTTTGGACGAAATATTTTCGCCGTTAATTTCGGTCTTATAATCCGAAAACCAGTTTTCATTCACAAGTGCCGTAGTTACGGTTTCTTCCTTAACTTTTGTTTCTTTACCCTCGGAACAAAAAGCTATACCTTTGTCGGTAATCCGTTCAAACAGCTTTTCAAGTTCAGAAACCGTTTTTGGAGCAGTTTCGGAATTTTTATCATAAGTTAATTGAGTAACATCAGGTAATTGCCCTTTTGCATTTTCAATAATTATAATATTCGCAATAAAAACGCTCACAGTCAGCAACAGCAGTAACAGAAACGAAACAATTTTTCTTTTGCTCACACTGTTTCCTCCTCAATATAAACACTTGAACCGTTTTCTATACTCTTGGTTGTTTTATATACAACTTGACTGTCGCCAAAAAGTGAGTCCGATGTCACCTCGCAATACAGTTCGTCACTTTTACATATATCCACCGAAACCTCTTCAACTGTTGCATCACCGTTTTCGGTTTTATTTATAACAAATACTATTCCCGTATTGCCTGCCCCATCCACCGATGAAACAGGCAAAAGATAATGTGTTTTCATATCATTTGAACCTGCGGTATCGTCAATTACACCTGTTTGAACCGAAACCACTTTGACCTTTGGAAGAAGCATATTATTGATTGTTTTTGAAAAATATGTAAGTAATGCAATCACAATAAAAAATACAATTGAAAATTTCAACACTACGCTCTTTAGCTTATCTTTTTTCATAAAAGCCTCTCTCCTATCCCTTATCAGTTCCGACAAACGGCGAATCAATATCCCTGTGTCCGTAAAGATAAATAAGCAATGCAGGAATCATAAATATAACTCCGCAGGCAAATATTATGCCGTAATCCGAACTACCGACATCAGTAAGCGTTACGGAAAGCGGATACATACCCACATTATCAAAATAAATCAGCGGTTGTTCAACTACATTCCAATTATCAATAAAGCAGAGCAACGCAAGTGTTATGAGTCCGCCCTTAATCTGCGGAAGAATAATATTAGTAAATATCTTCAAATATGACGCACCGTCAACTCTTGCCGCCTCAATTGCGGAATCGGGAATGTATTTTATACTTTGCCTCAAAAGACAAATTCCGAATGCAGAAAAAGTTCCGGGTAAAATTACCGCAAGAAAATTATTCAGCAAATTCATATTTTCAAGAATCATATAATCAGGAACAAGTGTTACCTGCAACGGCAAAATGAGCAAAATTATGTATATGAAAAACAGCTTGTCCCTGAACGGGAATTTCAATTTTGCAAAAGCAAAAGCCGCCAATGATGATACTGCAACCTGACCGATTACTGTCGGAAAAGTACAAATAACCGAATTCCAGAACTTTAACAAATACTCGGGTTTTCTGAAAAGAGTCTGATAAAACTGCTCCAAAGTTGCCATATTCGGAATCATATTGAGTTCTTTATATTTTCCGTCAGAAAAATTAAGCATTTCGCTTACCTGTGAACCTGTCATAAATGAACAAGCAAGCATATAAATGACAGGAAACAAAAACAGCACAGTTACAGCAATCAGCAAAATATATTTTAGTATTTTCATAACCGTATCTTTCATAACAAACCTCTCAAGAATAGCTGTGTTTCCTTTCAAAGCAGAAGAAAATAAACAGCACAATAATTATAAACAGCGATAAGACAATTGATGCCGCCGACAATCTTGGATAGTTAAGATTGTAATAATTGTTGTTGATGAAATTCTGCAAAAAATACACATTAGTGTTTGGATAATCGCCAAACAAAGCAAATACCTCACGGAAAATTTTAAATGAATAAATAAGCTCCATCAGAAAAACAAAAAATGTAGTTGGCGCAATCATAGGTATAGTAATTTTAGTTACAAGCTGATGAGCTTTTGCACCGTCAAGCCTTGCGCTTTCGTAGAGAGATTGCGAAACATTGGCAATGCCTGCCGTAAAAAGAATCACACAAAATCCGCAGTACTTCCACACATAAATAAAAACGATCATCACCATAGACCATTCCGAATTAAAAAATTCAACAGTATTAAATCCAAGTGAATTAAGTAATCCGTTGATTGCACCGTAATCATCAAAAACTAATTGCCACACACAAATCAGAGATGCAATCGGAACTACAACAGGAATAAGCAATGCACTTCTGAAAAAGGAAGATATTTTATCAAAAGAATTAAGAAACAACGCTATCAAAAACGAAATCACCATTAATAACGGTATCGCCGTAACTGTAAATATACCCGTGTTTTTAAGTGCAAGCAAAAATGTATTATTTTGAAAAAGCTGTATGTAATTTTCTATGCCCACAAAAGTATCGCCGACATACAAGCTTTTGGTAAAACAAATTATGTACGGCACAATATAAAACACCGCTATGCCTAAAAAAGACGGTAATATAAACAGGTATGCTGCTATATGTTCCTTTTGTTTTCTTGTTAATTTAGATTTTCTCATAATTTATTCCTACTCAGTCAAATAAATTTCCGTTGCCGCTGTGAGCTGACGTATAAACTTTTCCTTTGAAATATCCCCGTTTAAGTAATCTTTCACAATATCTCCGATAACCGAGGAGTTGTAATAAGTATTTTCAAATTCCAGATAATCATATAAAGTACAACTGCTTATACTGTTAATCATATCTAAATATTCATTAAAAAACTTAGTTTTTATTTCATCTGAATATTCTTCCTCAGATTTCTCATACTCTCCATCATCATTAATATCATATACACGTTTTGACGTATGGTCAATTACATATTCAAAAGCAGCTTTATTTACAGGCAGTGCCCTTACCACTATTGATGGTGATGAGCTGCTTTCACTCCATAATTTTTGAATATCATAACTTAAAACATATTGAATAAAAGCCAATGCTTTTTCTTTGTTATTTGAATTATTATTCAATGCAATACCACATTGAACAAATGCTGATACTGCATTCGCCCTTTTATTGTAGTTTGGAATAATAACCGGCGTGCTGTTATTATTATAAATATAAAAATAAGAATTTAGCGTACTCATCATAGAACCGTCGAAAGATAATTGTGAAGTACGAAACAAATAATTACCTGTTATATCCCATGTAGTTCCTTCTTTTCTTGAATTATCATTCCTAATCATTTTTCCAATATAATCTAAGCTCTCGGTAAATTCATCGCTTGAAAATTCTGTAGTTTTATTATAAAAATCCACATATTCATTAACATAGGAAAGGAAGAACTTATATGTTTCATCTTTATTTCCAAAAAGCGCATAACTATGGTCTTTGTCAGATAACCGTATCTCTAACTCTTTAAATGAAAAGTTAGTATTTTCCAGATTATATTTATCTAATATTTCCTGAGTTGTTATAAGTATATTGGGGCAATAAGCTATAGGTATAATATATCGCTTTCCATTGTAAATTCCGCAATCCATTATTGTTGAATTATAGTCATCAAAATCTATATCGGATTTGTATAATTCCGCAAGCTCATCTATATCCGCAAATGAACCGTTATCAATCAGCTTTTCAAAAGGTAATTTTTGATTCAATGAAATTATGTCGGGGCCTTTCCCCGCCATTATCTCCGTTGATATTTTTGTAAGCATAGTATCTTCCGAATCAAATTCCACAATTTCAATTTGATAGGACTCATCAAGGTTTTTAAGACAATAATTATTATATTTTTGTATCAATTCTACACAAAGCGAATCTTCATTGTTTATGGTATAATATTTTAATTTTTGACCGTCTTCATTATTCTTTGAACAGGATGCAAAACATAATAATATTGCCAGCAATAAAAATATTGATGTCAATTTAATATACAACTGATATTTCACCTCAAACTTAATCAAGAAAAAACAGTTAATTCATACGGATAAGTAGCGAAATTAATATGCACTGAGTTAAATTCACTTCATTAATAATTGAAAGTAACATATGAACCCTTTGCAATTCCCTTTGCAGGGTCAAAAACTACTACAGTATCATCCTTAACTTTAGTTATAACTACATAATGCAATAAGGAATCGTCAATTATCACGTGTGCAATAGCAGGCAAAGGCAATTTATTAGTTAACACACTTTTATCCGCTTCAACAACTTTTTGCTAAAAACCAAAATGCTTAATTACCTTTACTAGTCCGTGTGCAGCTGGGTCGCAATCTGTTTCGTCATTTTGTAATATACATTTAAATCTAATCATAATATACCCTCATTCATTCCGTTAAATAAATTTCCGTAGCAGCAGAGAGCTGACGAATAAACTTATCCTTTGATATACCTTTATTTATATAATCATCAACTATGTCACCGATAACATTGTCATTATAATATGAATGTGACACATCTCGATACAAGGTGCAAGCGTTTACATTATCGGCAATGTCAATGTATGCTTTCATAAAATCGTTGTCAATCCCGATAATTTTATTGTTATCATCCGTTTTTGAGCCGGCAACAAGCTTAGCATTATCGTAAACAGACATATTCACAGGAAAACTCAAACTTCCTGATGCTGTTGCACCAATTTCTTGAATTTCATCACTAAGAGTATATTTTATAAACGCAAGTGCTTGCTCCTTTAGTTGCGTATTATTATTAATTGCATATCCAACCTGTATGTGTGCGGAATTAACATCTTTGCTTTTTGTCAATCCACGAAAGACCACAGGTGTTTCATTTATAGATTGATAATAAGAATAACTTCCTGCCATCAACGGAAATGACCGATTTATATACAATCCGTCAAACAATTCATTTGTATTGTTTTTTTGAGAAATCGTCAACATCTGCATCATTACATCTAAATTATCTTTAAATTCATCGGTATCAAAATACACAGCTTTATTTTCAAAATCAACATAGCTGTTTAAAAATCTGCAAAAGAGTTGCATTGGATAATCAAACCACAAAAAATCCGACAACTCATTAGATACAAATGAATAGCCTTCATCATTTGAAAAATAATTTTTAAATACATCTGAAAAATTACTGTATATCAAAGAAAAGCCGTTATTTTCTTTGATATTGAAATTTTTCAATCTTTCTTCTGTAGATACCAATACATCAACTCCATAAAACAGCGGTACAATATATAAACCGTTATCATAAACTCCTGCGTTGAGTATGTTAACGTTATAATCATCAAGATTTATTGCATTTGAAGAATTATCATCTTTTAACAAATCATAAATATTCATTAATGAACGGCTTTCAATTAATTTTTCAAAAGGCAATTTTTGACTAAGTGAAATAATATCAGGTCCACTTCCTGCCATAATTTCAGTTGATATCTGCGTTGACATTTCTTGTTCAGAATCAAATTTAACTATCTCAACTTGGAAAGACGGATTATTACTGTTTATGCAATATTTATTGTATTTTTCTGTAATCCAAGACAGAGCGTCTTCATCATTTAATGTGTAATAAACAAGATGATTTTGTTCGCTGTTATTTTTTATTGCACAACTTGAAAATGAAGTAATTATTATAACACTTAAAAGTATAGCTAGTATGACTTTAATAGATTCATGCGGTTTAAATAAAAAGCGTGTGAACATAATTACATTTTATCCTTATCCGTGTATACTTCCATCAGGCCAATCATAGTACTGACCATTTGACATTTTTGAGTTTTTAGCTGATGAGTAAGCTTTGCTTAAATGCTTTGAATAACTTGAACATTTACCTGAAACTGATGCAACATAATATGTACCATTTTTAAGGCAACGACCAATGGTAATGCGCGAACATCCTCCATTTATTTCTTTTCATACTACCCTCTTATATCTCTCATACACAAGAAAATTTCTGTAAGTTTTCTATTACATATAATAAAATTTTAACATAATCTATTCCTTCAAATAAATCTCAGTTGCTGCTGTAAGTTGACGAATGAACTTTTCATTTGAAATATCCCCGTTTAAATATTTATCAACTATATCACTGATTACTGAAGAATTAAAATAAGTATCCGATAAATAATTAAAGCTATATAAGTTACATTTTGTTATGTTGTTTATAATATATTTATAATCTCTTATCGCCGCACTTTCAGTAGTTTCAACAATAGCTTTTTCTTTATCACTAACAATTAAATCTTCAAAATCTATTACTTCATCTATTGAATCAATGCATTTTTCCATAGCATCGCTGTTTACAGGCAAATACATACGTTCTTCACTCATATTTTTTTGCACATCACAGGACAAACAGTACTTAATGAAAGGCAGTAATTTTTCTTTATTTTTACAATTATCATTAACGGCAATACCAACATCTATAGAGGCAGAAATTGAATCATCATCCATATTGTAATTATTTACAAACACAGGAGTTGATCCTAAATATTTTAAATACGAATATGTCCTTACTATACTACTAAAAGCAGGCATTTCCTTATATAAAATAGAAGCACCATTAATTATATTATCATATAAAAAATAATAAACATTTTCGTCGGTAGTGTCATTCTTAATCAAGCTATAGATAGAATCCAAATCTTCCGAAAACTTATCGCTGTTAAATTCTGTATTTCCGCTGTTAAAATCTATATATTGATCTAAAAACGAATAAAAAAAGGCAATATTATCATCGGCACTTCCAAAAAGAGAATATTCTTTTTTATTTTTTGAAAGTTTCTCAGATAATGCTTTAAAAGAAAATTCAGATGATGTTAAATTGTACTTATTAAGTGTTTCCTCTGTAGTTATAAAAACATCAGGTGAATAGAACAAAGGTATAAAATATCTTTTACCGTCAATCACTCCTGCATCCATAATTTTTGAATCGCAGTTATCTATTCCTATATCATAACTAAATTCACTTATAAGCTCGTTTACATCTGCAATAGTTTTGCTATCTGTTAATTTCTCAAATGGAAGCTTTTGACTCAAAGAAAAAATATCAGGTCCTTCACCTGCCATAATTTCTGTTGACATTTTTAATTTCATTTCTTCCTGAGATTCAAATTCCACGATTTCAATTTGATAGGACTCATCGTAATGCTTTGTACAATATTTATTGTACCTTTTAATAATATCGCAAATAGCATCCTCATAGTATGCACAATATGTAAGCTTTGAGGAATTGCTTGAAGCTGTGCTTTCACCACATCCGCTGAAAGCAAACACAGTAATAATAAATTGTAATGTTAAAATTATCGCAATTTTATTTTTCATAATGATTCGCCTTGTGATTTTTTATATGTCTTAACATAATTCTAAATTATTAATCTGTAGTCCATCTGAATTTTTATTATTTAAATCAACAATAACGCTCTACTTGTTAATTCATACGGATAAGTAGCAAAATTAATATGAACTGAGTTAAATTCACTTCATTAATAATTGAAAGTAACATATAAATCCTTTGCAGGGTCGGGAACTACTACAGTATCACCCTTAACTTTAGTTATAACTACATAATGCAATAAGGAATCGTCAATTACTACATGAGCAATAGCAAGTATAGGTAATTTAGAGGTTTATGATTACTTATCAGCTTCATTCCGTTAAATAAATTTCCGTTGCCGCTGTGAGTTGGCGTATAAACTTTTCCTTTGAAATATCTCCTTTTAAATATTTATCAACTATATCAACAATTACTGACGAGTTGTAATAGGTGGTTTTTAAATTTTTATAATTATATAAGGTACACCCGCTTATATCATCAATTATACCCAAATAATCTTTCCAAAATATTGAATCCACATTTTCTGAAAATTCTTTTTCTTCTTCATCAAATTCTCCGTCTTCGTTGTAATCCCACTCCTCGGCAGTTTCAACTTCAACAGCATAGTCAAAAGCTTTATTATTCACCGGCAACGATATTTCATTTGTGCCTGAAAATCCCTTATCGCTCCTACTTCCGCACCAATATTCTTGAACATCCTCGCTTAAACAATATTCAATAAATCTTAATGCCTTATCTTTTTTATCTGAATTTTGATTTATAGCTATTCCGCACTCAACATAAGCTGTTATTTTGTTCTCATAGCTAAAATTTGGCAAAATAGCAGGAGTTTTGTTTTGTAAAAAAATATTGTAATAAGCTGTTTTTATACCTCCTATTGTACCGCCAAAAAGTAACCTAGGAGTAGACAATATACAACCATTGTTTTCTGAATTATATAAATCATAATATACATTCTCGTTGGTGTTATCATTATTTATCAACTTCTTAATATAATCTATATTTTCCAAAAAGCTATTGGTGTCAAAGTTTGTTGTTTTATTATCAAAATTTACATAGCTATCTATAAATGAATACAAAAGGCTATAGTTATCACTTTCATTTCCAAAAAGCGAACAGGAAACTTTTTCTTGTGAAAGTTGTCTAGATAATTCTTTATAGGAAAAATCAGAAAAATTTAAATCATATTCTTTTAATTTTTCTTGAGTAGAAATAAATATATTGGGACAATAGAAAAAAGGCACAAAATACCGTTTTCTGTTAACTATTCCCGATTCCATTACTTTTGTGTTATAATCATTAAAGTCGATATTAGAACCATATGTATTTATAAGCTCGTCAACATCCGCAAATGCGTGATTTTCAATAAGTTTTTCAAATGGCAATGGTTGATCTAACGAAATAATATCCGGTCCATCGCCTGACATAATTTCCGTTGCCATTATTGTGTACATTTCTTCTAACGAATCATACTCTACAATTTCTATTTGATAGGACTCATCGTAATGCTTTTTACAATACTTATTATACCTTTCAATAATATCGCAAATAACATCCTCATTATATGCACAATATGTAAGCTTTGAGGAATTGCTTGAAGCTGTGCTTTCACCACATC
>OGRQ01001268.1_pt1 | contig 24378 bp, 19 predicted proteins | sample 1553521 | NCBI WGS metagenome assembly OGRQ01 (sample SAMEA2580088, study PRJEB22360) | human gut metagenome | biome: human gut; feature: human-associated habitat; material: faeces | place: Denmark | collected 2008/2010
TTTTGAAAGAAAATATGGAAAATATGAGTCCGGAATCATTGCTCCGTAAAGCACAGGCATTAGGAGAAGACATTAAAGAAATGGAGTCCATTGATGTGCTGGGCGCCTATCAACAGGCACAAACCAAAATAAAGATCAACAGAAGAAGGAGTATGTATAATCAGTTGATGCGTTATGCTGCATTCTTGACTATACCTTTGTTGCTTTCTTCTTTGGTTTTGGGATATTTATATTGGGGAGCGACAGATGCCGAAGAAAAATATGCGGAAGTTGTGGCAGCTACAGGCTCGATTATTCGCTACGAACTTCCTGACCATTCGGTTGTCTGGTTAAACTCCGGTAGTACTCTCCGTTATCCTACCGTTTTTAAGAAAGATAACCGTAATGTAGAATTGAAGGGTGAAGCCTATTTTGAGGTAGAGGCAGACCGGGAACGGCCCTTTTACGTAAATACTCCTGCCGGTTTAAGCGTGTATGTTTACGGAACAAAATTTAATGTAAATGCTTACGAAGATGATAATAGTATAGAGACGGTATTGGAGAAAGGTAAAGTAAACGTTATTTCACCTGATGGAAAGACGACTGTTCAGTTGGCTCCGGGAGAACGATTACTTTATAACAAGGCGGATCAGAAGTTGATGAAAGGAAAAGTGGATGTGTATGAAAAGGTGGCGTGGAAAGACGGTAAACTGATATTCCGAAATGCTGAGTTGGATGAGATATTCAAACGGCTGGCACGGCATTTTAATGTAGATATTCAGTTTAATAATATATCAGGGAAGGAGTATAAATACCGCGCCACTTTCCGTAATGAAACACTGCCGCAAATATTGGATTATCTGGCTAAGTCTGCTGCCTTGAAATGGAGAACCGAGGAAGCGGTACAACAGGCAGATGATACATTTACAAAGAAAAAAATAATTGTAGATTTATATTAGTAACCATAAAAATGAGAATAGCCTATGAGATAACACAAAGATCGTAAAAAAAGGAAGAAAGCTGCTACCAACAGCTGTCTTCCCTCCAAATTTTCAGATTCGCGGTAAGGAGTCTTGCAAACGCTAACCGGAATCAAACCATAGTTCATTATAGTAATAAACTTTAGTTAACCGCAAATGTATGAAAAAAAATCATTCATTTATTGCATTATGTCCTAAATATGCTTTAAATCTAAAACTACCTTTAGTTATGAGGATTAGTCTGGCACTACTTTTTGCAGTCGTTTTACAACTTCCTGCAGAGAATGGCTATGCTCAACGAACGCATGTTGCCATTTCTATGAACAATGTATCTGTAGAACAGATACTGAATAAAATAGAAGAAACTTCCGATTATGTTTTCCTTTACAATGACAAAACGATTCAGAAGAATCGCATTGTTTCTGTGAGAAATAAATCCGGTAAGATTCTGGATATTCTGGATGATATTTTTAAGGGAACCGATATCACGTATACCGTAGTTGACAAACAGATTATTTTGTCGACCAATAAGATGCAACTTGTTCAGCAGGAAGGACAAATCCAGGTAAAAGGAGTTGTGAAGGATGCTGGCGGAGATCCGTTGATTGGTGTGAATGTTAAAGTGAAAGATTCTACGGTCGGTACTATTACTGACATAAACGGAAATTTCTCGTTGCAAGCTAAAAAGGGAGATGTTCTGGAAGTATCCTATGTGGGATATGCCACGAAAACTGTAAGGGTTCAGAATGCGCAGGTTTTGAATATTGTGCTGACTGAGGATACGGAAGTACTGAATGAAGTCGTTGTTACTGCACTGGGCATCAAGAAGGAAGCCAAATCATTGTCTTACAATGTACAGCAAGTGAGTAATGATGAGATTACACGCATTGCCGATGCCAACTTCGTCAACAACCTGAATGGTAAGGTTGCCGGTGTTACGATCAACTCATCTTCAGCCGGTGTAGGCGGTTCTTCACGTGTTGTGATGCGTGGTACCAAATCCTTGAATGGTAATAACAATGCTCTTTATGTAGTCGATGGTATTCCGATGAGTGATATGAGTGCAGCTTCTACGCAGCCTACGGATTCATACGAAGGTGCCGGTCAGTCCGGTGATCCTATTTCCGGTCTGAATCCCGAGGATATCGAGAGCATATCCGTTTTGAGCGGACCGTCAGCTGCTGCTCTTTACGGTAGTGCCGCTGCCAATGGTGTAGTAATGATTACTACTAAAAAAGGAAGAGAAGGGCGTACTTCGGTCAGCATATCCAATAATACGACTTTCTCAGCTCCTCTTGTTTTGCCTGAGTTCCAGAATACTTATGGGCAGACCGAAGTAGGTAGTTACTACAGTTGGGGCAGCAAATTGAATACACCGAGCAGCTATGATCCTAAAGATTTCTTTCAGACGGGCGTAAATGTAACCAATGCGGCCAGTCTTTCTACAGGTACTGACAAGAATCAGACTTACTTATCTTTAGGTACTACGAATGCCAACGGTATTATTCATAATAATGACTACGAGCGTTATAATGTTACCGTCCGTAATGTTGCCAAGATGTTGAAAGATAAGCTGACTCTCGACCTGAGTTTTATGCTTAGCTCTGTAAAAGAGCAGAACATGACCTCTCAGGGACTTTATTATAACCCGCTGGTTCCTCTTTATCTGTTTCCCGCGGGAGATGATTTCTCGAAGGTTCAGGCATATCAGCGTTACGATTCAGAGCGAAACTTACTGACCCAGTATTGGCCTTACAGTACCAGTCTGGCTTTGCAGAACCCGTATTGGATTACCGAGCATATCAAAATACCTAATCATAAGAACCGTTATATGGCTACTGCATCGGCAAAATATGATTTTGCTGACTGGATTAATGTGACAGCCCGTGCCAAGATGGACCGCAACAACGAGCGCCGTGAACGTATGTATGATGCAGGAACGAACACCTTGTTTGCTTCAAAATATGGTTACTACTCCAAGAGTAATATTGAAAATCAGCAGATATACGGCGAACTGTTACTGAATATCAATAAGTACTTTGTTGACAATACCCTTAATTTAACGGCCAATGTGGGAGCAAACTTCGAAAACAATGATTATCAGTCCGATTATTTCGGAGGTAAGCTGAAGTCAGTGGCCAACCTCTTTACTTTTGGAAACGTGGACACTTCGGAGAAGAACCTGGCTAATCAATATGGCTATCATTTGAAGAAACGTGCTATATTCGGCAGCGCGCAAATCGGCTATAAATCTATGGCTTATCTGGATGTGACGGCTCGTAATGACTGGTCGTCTACCTTCAAAGGCACGAATACCGGTTCTTTCTTCTATCCGTCTATCGGTCTTTCGGGGATTATCACAGACATATTCCGTTGCAGTACGGATATCATGCCGTACATGAAAGTACGTGTATCCTATTCGGAAGTCGGTAATTCTCCGGACGTATTTCTGGCCATTCCGACTTATGCGTTGGTCGATGGAGTTCCTGTTACCCAGTCCCGCCGTCCTAACCCCAATCTGAAGCCGGAACGTACCAAATCATGGGAAGCCGGATTTAACTTTGTGTTCTTCAAGAACAGTTTGAGGCTGGACGGATCTATCTATCAGTCACGCACTTATAATCAGTTCTTCGAGCGTACCCTTTCTTCCACTACCGGTTATAAGTCGGAAGTTGTCAACGGTGGTCGTGTAGATAATAAAGGTATTGAATTGTCTTTGCGCTTTGAAGATAAATGGGGAGATTTTGGCTGGAGTTCTTATCTGACATATTCATTAAACAAGAATAAGGTAGTGGAATTGCTGCGCAACTATGAAGATCCTTATACACATGAACTCACTTCTCTGGACAGAATCGATATGGGAGGAACCAGTATGTATAAGATGATACTGACAGAAGGCGGATCTATCGGTGATATTTATGTGAATACGCTTCGCACGGACGAACATGGAGCTATCTATGTCCATCCTTCGGACCAGGTCGTAGTCACTCAGCCCGACGAGTTTGTAAAAGCCGGTAACAGTGCTCCTAAATACAACCTCGGCTGGGGCAATACATTCAGTTATAAAGGTCTTTCATTAGGATTCCTGTTTACGGCACGTGTCGGTGGCGTAGTGGTATCGCAGACACAGGCAACAATGGATGCATACGGCTCTTCAAAGGCTACAGCCGATGCCCGTGATAATGGCGGAGCTATTGTCAACGGTCGTCCTATCGGCGCGGAAGATTACTATACGAAGATTGGAGGCGCCGGTGCTCAGGGGGGAATTGGCTCTATGTATACGTATAGTGCGACTAATGTCCGTCTGGCTGAGTTATCATTAGGCTATGATATTCCTATCAACAAGTATGTGGACTGGATTAAGGGGTTGAACGTATCCTTCATCGGTAAGAATCTCTTCTTCCTTTATAGAAAAGCTCCGTTCGATCCGGAACTGACAGCAAGTACAGGTACTTACTTTCAAGGTATTGACATGTTTATGTCACCAAGTCTGCGTAATTTGGGATTCTCTGTGAAAGTTAATTTCTAATCAAACTTATAAATTGTAGAAGATATGATATTAAATAAAATACTATCATGGAACAAACTTTCCATTCTCGGGATATCTTTGATGTTATTGAATAACATTTCGTGTATCGACTATGAGGATAATGTAAATCCGAATGAAGTCACCGAGGAAATGATGGAAGCAGACAACCTGAAGACAGGTGCTTTCTTTTCGCAAATGCTGCGCCGGGTTGTTATCGTAAATGATGGCGACAAGCTCGATTCTGACTATCAGATTGCCCAGAACTTATCGCACGATCTCTATTCGGGCTACATAGCCGCTACTTTAGGGTCTACCAACCATAACGGACAGTATAACTTTCAGGAACAATGGGTAAATGCCACTTTTGATTATGCCTATACTGGCATTATGGCGCCGTGGCAAAGTATTCACAAGATAGCTACCGAGCAAGAGTTGCCGGAAGTTGACGCATTGGCTACTATCGTAAAAGTGGAAGGGATGCATCGTATTGCTGATACTTTCGGCCCTATTCCGTATGTAAACTATGGCTCTTCCAGCTTATACGACGCATTGGACTTGGTTTATAATAAGTTCTTTGAGGAACTGGATAATGCTATCGAAGTATTGAGCAATTATGTGAACGGAAATGTGGATGCCAAGCTGATGAGCGATTATGACTGTGTATATGGGGGTGATGTAGAGAAGTGGGTGAAGTTTGCCAATACACTGCGTTTGCGTCTTGCTATACGTGTCTCTTATGCGAATCCTACTTTGGCAGAAGCACAGGCAAAGAAATCGATGGAAAATATGTTTGGCTTTATCGAAAGTAAAGCGGAACGTGCCGAGCTTTCGCATAACTCATTGGAATATCATCATCCGTTGCACGAGATCGCCTATAACTTCAATTCGGGCGACTGTCGTCCGGGTGCTACCATCGTAGCCTACTTGAACGGACTGAATGATTCACGAATCAGCTCTTATTTTACAACAGCCGGTGACGGTGAATATCATGGCGTACGTATCGGTATCACCACAAGCAACATGAGCAACTATCAGGGTAATAAGATCTCTAACCTGAATATCAACCGTGCTTCCACTCCGGTAGTATGGATGACTGCTGCCGAATCGTTCTTCCTGCGTGCCGAAGGTGCATTACGTGGCTGGACGATGGGTGGTACAGCCAAATCATTCTATGAACAAGGTGTACGTATGTCGTTCGAAGAGAACAATGCTGCCGGTGTAGACGATTATCTGGCCGACAACACCTCGACTCCGGGTGCTTTTGCAGATAATGTAGGTAGTGATAATTATACTTTCAGCAGCAAGGTTACTCCTGCATGGGATGATAATGCCGATTTTGAGGGACAGTTGGAACGTATCATCACACAGAAGTGGATTGCCATTTATCCCGACGGTCCTGAAGGATGGAGTGAATATCGTCGTACAGGCTATCCGGAAGTTATTCCTGTAGTGAGAAATAGCAGTAATGGAACGATTGATACCGAATTGCAAGTCCGCCGTCTGCCTTATACACGTGACGAGAAGATCAACAATGCCAGCGGCGTTGCCAGTGGTATATCGGCTTTGGGTGGTCAGGATACGGGTGGAACTAAACTCTGGTGGGACAAAAGATCCCGATAACAGGAAAATGGACATTGTTTAATTTTAAAAACACTAATTACAATGAAAACAAAAATAACAGGTTTACTGACTTTCCTTATCGGAACATTCTTTTTCTATAGTTGTGATACCGATGTGGAAGCGTTAGAAATTCAGAAGCTGAAGACATACGACGAGCAGTATTTTGAGAATCTGCGTGCCTTCAAGAAAAGCGATCATGAGATAAGTTATGCTTATTACGAAGCGTGGTCACCAATTGAAGGTGTGACAGGCTATAAAGATCCCGCATCGTGGGGTGAACGTATGGTAGGACTGCCAGACAGTATAGACATCGTAAACCTATGGATGGGAATACCGACAGCAGAGACACATCCGATAGCATATGCGGATATGCAATACTGTCAGCAGAAACTGGGTACACGTTTTGTCATGCATGCCGATGCTTCTCATTACAGACACCAGTTTACCATTGATGGTGTTGATTATGATCTGAGTCAAAATAAGGATGATGAAGCGATGGCTGCATACGCCAAATGGATTGTAAATCAAGTGTTGGAGCCGGGACTTGATGGAGTAGACGTCGACTGGGAAGGATGGAGCAGCTCCGATCTGGTAAGGTTGATAAAGGAACTTGGCAAGTATTTTGGTCCCGAAGGCGAACAACCGGACAAGTTGCTTATCGTTGACTATTTCAGTGGAACACCACCGACAGACATCATACCTTATTGTGATTATATCGTTCAACAAGCTTATAGTAATCAGGTCGGGTTCTTGACTCAACCCAGCAACTTTCCACCCGAGAAGATGATTTATTGTGAATCATTCGGAGTGTTCTATGCAGACGGAGGCCAACTGATGAACTATGCACGTTGGGAGCCATCGAAAGGTCGTAAAGGCGGCTGTGGAGTTTTCTTCTTGGGAAGAAACTATTACTCATCGTCAGGTATACCTTACAATGAGTTCAGGGAAGCCATTCAGATAATGAATCCTGCAATAAGTGAATAAATAATGAATAAATAAGAATCATGATGAAAACATATATATTTAAACATTCCTTATTGGGAGTAATAGTAGGTTTATCCATTCTGGGTTGTACGGAGGGTGATAAATTTGATTATAATAAAAATGTAGCTTTTATCACAGGAACGGAAACTACGCCCGTAACAAAGTTTGTAGTGGAGGATACCCCTTCTTCGTATGCAATTACTGCCTCTACCACAGACAAAGTAGATAAGGATGTGAATGTGAAATTTGCTATTGACAGATCGTTGGTAGAGTCCTATAATCAAGAACATAATACTAAGTATTATGCAATACCGGATGGTGCCGCGGTTCTCGAAAATGCCGATGCCGTGATTCAGGCAGGCAAAGCCTTCTCTACACCGGTTACAGTCAAGGTTACTTCTACGGAAGATTTTGCCGAAGGGCGTGTATATGTCATTCCTGTCACTATGACGCAAGTGGAGGGGCTTGACATATTGAAACCATCGAAAACTATTTTCCTGCAGATATCCCGTGTGATTCATTTCACCTCATTGAATATCAGTAACACGAATCTTTATAGTAACTTTATTTTCTCGGATGATAAGAAGCAGGAATTATCCAACTTCACCTATGAGATCAAATGTTATTCTCAGGAGTGGCATCGTATAGCTCGTCTGTGTAGTTTCACTTCTGCGGACGAACAGCGTTCAAGCATGCTGCGATTTGGAGAGAATGGATTAGATATCAATGCTTTGCAGTGGGTAAGCCCCAGTGGCAGTATTGTGTCCAGCACCCGTTTTAGTACCGACCGCTGGTATATGATTTCTTTGACTTATGATGGCAGTAAACTGACTATGTATGTAGACGGAGTGAAAGATGCGCAAGGTGATGGTGACGGTAAACCGGTCGATTTCCAGCGTTTTGAACTGGGAATGTCGTGGACAGGATATCGCGGATCTCAGTATTTCCGTGGCCGTATTGCCGAAGTTCGTGTCTGGAACCGTGCTTTGAGTACAGGCGAACTACAGATGAATCTTTGTGGCGTTGATTCACAATCGGAAGGTCTGGTTGCATACTGGAAGATGAATGAAGGCGAAGGACACATCTTTAAAGATGCAACAGGACATGGCTATGATATGGACTGGACCAATACAGCCCGTGAAATAAATGAAGGGGCCGGACTGACTTATAACTTAAATTATAGCAGTGCCATTGCATGGGATAGTGACGATAATAATAGGTGTAACGAGTAATAAAATATGGAATAGCTATGAAAATAAATACATATATCTTAGGATTGCTGGCGGTAGCCGGACTATTTAGCTTTCAATCATGCGATGATGAGAGTTATGATGTTGTGGGTAATCCTGATAATCTAATTTATTTCCCTCCGAAAGGCCAGTTTAATAATACTTCAGCAGCAGTCGAAACCTTTACGGTGGTTTCTACGCCTGTCGGATATTTTGGTGATGAAGTTTACGCCAAGTTTGGAGTATCTGCTACTCGTCCCATGGATGGGAGTGCAACGGTGACTGCTGTTATTGATAATGGTTTGGTGGAAGCTTTCAATACGGAAAATGGTACGGAGTATAAAACGACCTCTGTAGCTGTTTTGCAGAGGGCATCTGTCAGTGTCGGTAATGGTTCTTATTTATCATCTGACTCTATAGAAGTCGTCATACCGGAAGAAAAGTATTCCGGTATGGCAGAAAAGGGAGCTTACTTGATACCTGTACGTCTTGAGTCGACAACAAAGGGAAAGGTGACCGTTACTAAAAACCTGGCTTATGTGGTAGTAAATCTGGAGGAAAGGCTGATTAAGGAAGATGCCGGCTCCGATGATATAAAAGGCGCAAAAGTGAGTGACCGCTCTGCATGGACGGCTACAACTACCGATTCTTCGGTAGATGCGAATTCGATAGCCCGCATTTTCGATGGAAATACCGGTTCTGGCGCGTCATTCTCCAATGAAGAGAATCCTACTTTTACGCTTGATATGAACGCTACAAATAATGTAACTGCTCTTTATTTTAAAAATTCATCCTCGAGTTGGGGTTCTTACTATAACTTTAGCAGAATTGGAGTAGAGTTGAGTACTGATGGAAACAACTGGACAGATGTGGGAGCTGCTGCTCCCGTAGTGGAGAACAATACAGATCAGTATATCATACTTTATGGTGCGGTTCCGGCACGGTATGTGAGGTTATCTTTGCAATGGAGCAATGGTAGCGGTTCATGGGGGGGATATTACCGTACCTTCAACGAGCTGGACGTTTATGCTGAATAAACGGAATTTTCGTATCTGATAGAGGAGGGGACAAAGTCAAATGGAGAAAAGAGAATTATTTGTCCCCTCTTATCTTTGGAAAATATTATGTTTGTACCATACTTGTAGATTATGAAAATATTGATTCTATCCATTACCTTTTTATTCCTTGTGCTCTTTCCTTCGATGGCGCAAGAGCCCCGGCTTTCTGACGAACTGGTGTTTGAAGAGCGCGTCTTTGATTTTGGAGAAATAAAGGAAGAAGACGGATTGGTTTCACATGAATTTGAGTTTAGGAATGTCAGTCAGAAAGTTCTTTCTATCAATGGGGTAACGAGTGGTTGTGGTTGTGTACAGTTTGAATATCCTAAAGAACCGCTTCGCCCCAATGCCACAGGGAAAGTGAAAGTGACTTACAATCCGGCTTACCGACCGGGATTCTTCAGTAAGGAAGTCGTTGTTTTGAGCAATAACAATGCGAACTACAACCGCATCTGGGTAAAGGGTACTGTCATTCCCTGCCAACATCCGGTATCGGAGAACTATCCGTATGAGTATGGTAGCGGACTTTGGATGAACTTTGAAGTAATGGCATTCGGCACGATAGGCAAAGGTGGTACGAAAACGATGAAATTGAAATATGTAAATGATACCGATCATGATATGCAACTGATGTTTGTGGTGATAGGTGGAAATACGGATATTAAGTTTACCAGTCCCCGCATGGTGAAAGCCCGTGAAGAAGGTGTGATGCCTGTTGAATATCAATATTCCGGCAGGTTTCCGGCTGTAACACGTGTCTATCCCGTGATCAACGGACGGGCACTCGTGAAACCGTTGGTGATAACATGTGCCGATCCAGTTGATTAGTAATATAATATTTCCTATCTTAGCACCGACAAATAAAATCATCTGAAAAGATAAAACTATAAATGAATCAAATACCATGAAGAAACCCCCAATCGTAACCAGCATTTCTACAGCAGTCTTTAGTCTATTTTTGGCAGGATGTCAGAGTGTTCCCGCACCGGAAGCTATTTTACCTGTTCCTCAGGAAAAGCAAGTAAATTGGCAGAAGATGGAAACTTATGCCTTTGTGCATTTCGGTCTCAATACTTTCAATGACCGGGAATGGGGCTATGGCGACTCCGATCCGAAAACGTTTAATCCGGCTCGTCTGGACTGTGAGCAATGGGTGCAGACCTTTGTCAACTCCGGTATGAAAGGAGTGATCCTGACAGCCAAACATCATGACGGCTTCTGCCTGTGGCCTACACAACTGACAGAATATTGCATCCGGAATACTCCTTACAAAGACGGTAAAGGTGATATTGTACGCGAACTTTCTGATGCCTGCAAGAAGTACGGTATCAAGTTTGCCGTTTATCTCTCTCCATGGGACAGGCATCAGGCAAATTATGGTACGCTGGAGTATGTGGATTATTTCTATAAGCAGTTGAATGAATTGCTCACTAATTATGGAGACGTCTTTGAAATCTGGTTCGATGGAGCCAATGGAGGCGACGGTTGGTACGGAGGAGCAAAAGATGTACGTACCATCGACCGTAAAACGTACTATGATTATCCGCGTGCTTACAAGATGATTGATGAACTGCAACCACAGGCGGTGATCTTCTCGGATGGCGGACCGGGGTGCCGTTGGGTAGGAAATGAGAGTGGATTTGCCGGAGCTACCAACTGGTCTTTCCTTCGGGCAGGCGAGGTATATCCGGGATATCCCAAATATAGAGAATTGCAGTATGGCCATGCCGACGGTAATCAATGGGTAGCAGCGGAATGTGATGTTTCCATCCGTCCGGGATGGTTCTATCATCCTGAAGAAGATGATAAAGTAAAAACAGTCGATCAACTGACGGACTTGTACTATCGTAGTGTGGGGCATAATGCGACTTTATTATTGAACTTCCCGGTAGATCGTAACGGTTTGATTCATCCGACCGATTCATTGAATGCAGTTTCTTTCCATCAAAGAGTTCAGAAAGAGTTGGCAGATAATTTGTTGAGCAGTGCAAAAGTCGTAGCTTCCGATGAGCGTGGAGGAAAATTCAAGGTTCGTGCCGCAACGGATGGACAGTATGAAACTTATTGGGCGACCAACGACGGAGTGACTTCCGCTGATCTGACTTTTACTTTCACTCAGCCGACGAAGATGAACCGGGTGATGATTCAAGAGTACATACCTTTGGGGCAACGGGTGAAGTCTTTTGTTGTAGAATACAAGGAGGGAGACCAATGGCTGCCGGTTAAATGTAACGAGGAAACTACCACCGTAGGCTACAAACGTCTGTTACGCTTTGAAACGGTCGAAACGGAAGAACTGCGCATAAGGTTTACCGATGCCCGCGGATGCTTGTGTATCAGTGAGGCAGGAGCTTATTATGCACCCGATGCAACGGAGAATTATACATCGGCAACTTCAGAATTGAGGACTTTCCCCTTTGCGATTTTAGGGGTGGATGCAGAAGAAGCAAAGAAATGCAGTGACAAAAACGATCAGACTACCGCTCTTATCTCAGGGAAAGAAATCGTGATTGACCTTGGCGAAAATCGTACCATTCATTCATTTTACTATTTGCCTGACCAAAGTGAATACAGTAAAGGGCTGATTTCATCGTACGAACTGTCTGCCGGTACTACCGAAGAGACGATGCAAGTCGTAGCTCAGGGAGAATTTTCGAATATCCGTAATAATCCGATTCTTCAGAATGTGTACTTTAGTCCGGTTGAGGCTCGCTATCTTAGGTTAAAAGCGACTCGAATGGTGGATGAAAGCGATTCTTTGGGAATAGCGGAGATAGGATGTCAATAATCTCTCTCTAGAATACTTTTTGTTTTATCTGCACCATCTGTCACCAGCCTTTTTATTGGTTTGATTTAATGTGGTGTATAGTGTTGCAGATACTTGTTGCAGATGTGTTGCAGATAAATTATCTGCAACATAAGGGATTGTTATATCTCAGTGCGGTCTCTTGGTGCATTCTTTTTGAATGAATAGTACCTTTGATTTGTTTCAACCGGAGGAACATTTAGTTTCATGCCTTGAAACTAATAGTTTCAAGCGTTGAAACCAAAAGTTTCAAGTAATGAAACTAAATGTTTCTTCCCAATGAAACTAAAGTTTCTCCTGCTTGGAAACTAAAGTTCCATCGCATGAAACAACAATGGAACCTGCGGGAAGTTATTTTTATATTATATCATATAGCATTATGACACAGCGATTATCTATTTTAATCATAGGATTGATAATGAATATCGGGGCTTTTGCCCAATCCTCTCTGCCACTTTATAAAAATCCGCTCCTGTCTGTTGACGAACGGGTGAAAGATTTGCTTTCACGCATGACTTTAGAGGAAAAGGTCGGACAACTATTATCTCCTCTTGGCTGGGAAATGTACGAAATAAAGGACGATGAAGTGTACCCTTCTGAAAAGTTTAAAAAACTAATAAAAGAAAAGAACGCAGGTATGCTGTGGGCGACTTATCGTGCTGATCCCTGGACTAGGAAGACCCTGGAGAACGGACTTCGCCCCGAACTGGCAGCCAAAGCCGGTAATGCATTGCAGAAATATGCAATAGAAAATACCCGTTTGGGTATTCCCGTATTTTTGGCTGAAGAAGCACCTCATGGACATATGGCGATTGGGACAACAGTCTTTCCTACCGGCATAGGGATGTCGGCAACTTGGTCGCCGACATTGATAGAAGAAGTGGGAAAGGCGATTGCTAAAGAGATTCGTTCACAGGGTGCGCATATAAGTTATGGGCCTGTACTGGATTTGTCTCGTGACCCTCGCTGGTCGCGTGTAGAGGAAACCTTCGGCGAAGATCCCGTATTGAGTGGACGCTTGGGAGCTGCGATGGTCACGGGATTAGGAAGCGGAGATTTATCCCGGGAGCATGCTACCATAGCTACTTTGAAGCATTTTCTGGCTTATGCGGTGCCGGAAGGCGGACAAAACGGAAACTATGCATCAGTAGGGGCCCGGGACCTGCATGAGAACTTCCTTCCTCCTTTTCGGGAAGCGATAGAGGCAGGGGCACTCTCTGTGATGACTTCTTACAATTCAATAGATGGTATTCCCTGTACGGCAAATCATTATTTGCTGACACAATTATTACGTAATGAGTGGAAATTTCGTGGATTTGTTGTTTCCGACTTATATAGTATCGAAGGTATTCACGAAAGTCATTTCGTTGCTTCCACTATGGAAGAAGCGGCTGTACAGGCACTATCTGCCGGAGTCGATATAGATTTGGGTGGTGATGCGTTTATGAATCTGTTGCAAGCTGTCAGGTCTGGAAAACTGGATGAAACGCAGATTAATGCAGCTGTAGACCGGATATTACGGATGAAGTTTGAAATGGGATTGTTTGAACATCCTTATGTAAATCCGAAAACGACTACGAAAATGGTGCGTAATAAGGAGCACGTCAAACTGGCACGCAAAGTAGCGCAATCGTCTGTAGTATTGTTGGAGAATAAGAATTCTATTCTTCCTTTAAGTAAGAAAATAAAAAGAGTGGCGGTCGTCGGACCGAATGCAGACAATCGTTATAACATGCTGGGAGACTATACAGCACCACAAGAAGATAAGGACATAAGAACCGTATTGGATGGAGTTATCTCTAAACTCTCTCCCTCCAGAGTGGAGTACGTGCGTGGATGTGCTATCCGTGATACTACTGTGAATGAGATAGCGGAGGCAGTTGAAGCAGCACACCGTTCGGAAGTCATAATAGCGGTAGTAGGAGGCTCCAGCGCACGTGATTTCAAGACGAGCTATCAAGAAACGGGCGCGGCAATCGCAGACGAAAAGAGCATCAGCGATATGGAATGTGGTGAGGGCTTTGACAGGGCTACTCTGACCTTACTGGGAAAACAGCAGGACTTGCTGAATGCACTGAAAACCACCGGAAAACCATTGATTGTTGTCTATATAGAAGGGCGCCCGTTAGACAAAGTCTGGGCATCCGAGTGTGCCGATGCATTGCTGACCGCTTCTTATCCGGGGCAGGCAGGAGGGGATGCAATAGCCGATGTCTTGTTTGGTGACTATAATCCTGCCGGGCGATTACCGGTTTCTGTTCCCCGTTCTGTTGGACAGATACCTGTTTATTATAATAAAAAAGCTCCTCGCAATCATGATTATGTCGAAATGGCCGCTTCTCCGCTCTATGGTTTTGGCTATGGTTTGAGTTATACCACTTTCGAATATTCGGATTTGCAAATAACACAGAAATCCCCTTGTCATTTCGAAGTCTCATTTAAGGTAAAAAATACCGGGAACTATGACGGTGAAGAAGTTGCGCAACTTTATCTGAAAGATGAGTACGCTTCGGTAGTCCAGCCCCTGAAGCAATTAAAGCATTTTGAACGTTTCTTTCTGAGAAAAGGAGAGGAGAAAGAAATTCTTTTCACCCTAACCGAAAAAGATTTGTCCATTATCGACCGGAGTATGAAGCGTGTGGTGGAAACTGGAGATTTCCGGATAATGATTGGTGCTTCTTCGGATGACATAAGACTAACAACTCATATTTCGGTGAAGTCTGTGTCCGGAAGTAAGAACCTGAGATAAGGTTATAAATTAAAAGCGAGTGTATCAGATATAACTCTGAGGCACCCGCTTTTTCACTTAAAACCTAAACCTTATATTTACTTGCTGTTATAAGCCGTCAGCATCCAAACCATCTTTTCCTGTTCTTTCAGATAATCACTCATCATCGAAACTGTCACTTCGTCTCCGGCTTGCGAAGCGATAGACAAAATCTTACGTTCTTCACCAATCAGATAGCTGATAGACTGCAGAATGTTATTCAATGCTTGTTCGCCGTTGCTTACCTTATCCACTTCATTGATGTTTGCCACTTTCAGATAGTCGCTGAACTTGTTAGCCGGAGTTCCTCCCAGCATTAAGATACGTTCTGCGATTTCGTCCACCTTTTCAGCGGTGTCGTCATACATCTTTTCGAATTGGCTGTGAAGTACGAAGAAGTCATGTCCTTTGATATTCCAGTGGAAACCGCGGAGGTTGGTGTAATACACTTGGAAGTCTGCCAGTAATTGCTGCAAAGATGCTACTACGTTGTTTGCTCCCGATTCATTCAATTTGATAAATTCTAAAGTTTTCATATTCTATTTGTTTTTAATGATTTATATTCGTTTTCTTTTTTTCTGAGAACGTATTTGAGACGGTTCAGCGCCTGAAACTTCATCTGATCCTGCGAAAGGGTATCAGGCACGACGACGGAAGCCTCAATTTTGGTTTCCGGTTCGATGGCGGTAACTTTGACGCTGTGCCCTACCCGCACGAATTCAAACAGAATTTCCGTCATTACTTGCCCAGAAAACGGTTATTTTTTGGAAAGCCGAACGGAACCAGTTTGCCCACCTGAGCACGATGTCCGAGCCATGCCAGCAAATCGGTTTCAACTTTAATGCCGCCGCTGCGGGCATAGGAAAAGCCCTCCGCAGCGTTAAAGCTCTGAATGTCTGCCAGTCCGCCGTCTTTGTATTTCTGCAAGGTTACGCCGCGTCCGCGTGCCATTGTCGGCACTTCTTCGACAGGGAAAATCAGCAGTTTGCGGTTATCGCCGACAACGGCAAGACTGTCGCCGGTAACTTTGACGCAGAAAACGGCCTTTTCGCCGTCACCCAGATTCATAATCTTGCGGCCGTTGCGGGTTTGGGCAATGATATGGTTTTCGTCAACCATGAAACCCTTGCCGGTATTGGAGGCAATGACATAAGAGGCTTTCGGCTCAAAGACAAAAGCCTGACAAATCTGATCGTTGTTTCCCAGATCAATCATCAGACGCAGCGGCTGGCCGAACCCGCGGCCGCTGGGAATTTCGGAAGCCTGAACCGTAAAGAACTTTCCTGAAGTGTCAAAAAAGATAATCCGGTCGGTCGTCTGCGCATGCAGAGCAATCTGCAACGCATCGTCGTCCTTGAACTTGAAGTCATCATCAAGGGCTGCATGCCCCTTAATACACCGTATCCAGCCTTTTTGCGACAGGATAACTGTAATCGGTTCTTTTTCGACAAAGACTTCCAGCGGCACTTCAATCTCTTCCGAGACCTCGGCAAATTCGGTACGGCGTTTGCCGAGAGCCGTCTTTTTGCCGAATTTTTCGCGTACGGCCTTGATTTCTTCGGCCAAAGCCTGCCAGCGTTTGTTTTCGTCGCCAAGCAGCGCCTCAAGCTCGCCCTTTTCGGACGAGAGATCGTCAAATTCGCGGCGGATTTCGGTTTCTTCCAGTTTACGCAGCGAACGCAGCTTCATGTTCAAAATCGCTTCGGCCTGGTTTTCAGTCAGCGAAAATTCTTTCATCATTACCGCTTTGGCATCATCTTCTTCACGGATAATACGGATAATCTCGTCCAGATTAAGATAGGCAATCAGATATCCGGACAGAATTTCGAGACGGTTGTTTATCTTGTCCAGACGATACTGAGAGCGGCGTTTTAGAACCTCATGGCGGTGATTCAAAAACTCGACCAATACATCTTTAATGCACATAACCCGCGGAACACCATCGGAATCAAGAACATTCATGTTCATTGGAAAACGGCTTTCCAAATCGGTGTTTTTAAACAGATGTTCCATCAAAAGACCGGCGTCGACCGTACGGTTTTTGGGTTCAAGAACAATACGGACGTCATGGGTCGATTCATCGCGGACATCGCTGAGCATCGGCAGCTTTTTGTCCATCAGCAACTGGGCTATTTTCTCAATCAGTTTGGATTTGATGACCTGATAGGGAATTTCGGTTACGATAATCTGATACTGTCCGTGTCCGAGGTCTTCCTTCTCCCATTTGGCGCGAATGCGGAAAGTTCCCTTTCCCTGCCTATAGGTGTTAAGAATGCTTTCAAAACTGTCGATGACAATGCCGCCGGTCGGGAAATCCGGCCCCTTGATGCGGCGAACCAGCGGTTCCATTTCGCAGTCGGGTTTTTCGATCAGATACAGAAGCGCGTCACAGACCTCGCTGAGGTTATGCGGCGGGATATTGGTGGCCATGCCGACGGCAATTCCTGCCGAACCGTTGCAGAGCAGATTGGGCACCATGGACGGCATGACGACCGGTTCTTCCTCCTCGCCGTCATAGGTTTCGCGAAAATCGACGGCATTGTCGTTGAGACCTTCCATCAGAGCCATGGCAAATTCAGTCAGGCGGGCTTCGGTATAACGCATGGCGGCCGCACCGTCGCCGTCGATATTACCGAAGTTTCCCTGGCCGTCAACCAGCGGATAACGTACGGAAAAATCCTGAGCCAGGCGCACCATGGCACCGTAAACCGCACTGTCGCCGTGCGGATGATATTTACCGATGACATCGCCGACGACACGGGCGCATTTCTTAAAACCGGACTTCGGATCCAGATGCAGCTGGCGCATGGCAAAAAGCAGACGGCGGTGAACCGGTTTCAATCCGTCGCGGACATCCGGCAGCGCGCGCGAAACGATGACGCTCATGGCATAGTCGAGGTAAGAGCGGCGCATTTCCTCGGTAATCGAAATAGGCGAAATGTCTTCGCCGTTTTCCTTTACCGTCACAATCTGATTGTCTAATTCATTATCGATTTCATCAGTCACTTTAATTGTACCTTTCTGTTTTAAACTGCCGTAACTATAGCAAAAATACATTTCGACCGCTAACGAATAATCCGACTTATGAACACCCTTTTCGTTTCTACGGGCAAAAAAACGGCCTTAAAATCGATTTTTGCCGAAACTGTATTTTTAAAAGTTAACAGCGCATAAAAAAATAAGGCTCTTTTGGCAAAGAGACCTTATTTTGGCGGTCAGCGCTCCAATTCATACCCGTTCGGTTCCTGTCCGGCGAGCAGAATGGTAAGCGAATTGTAAAACAGATTGCTGTTTTTGAGCCGGCTGAACAAAAGTTCGCACAACCCCAGTCCCGGACGAAAATATTCCGTCGTTTCGGACTGCGGCGCAAGACTGGCGCACAACGGCCGCAGCGGATTGTCCAACGGCGCCGGCAACTGCAAAAGGGCCAGACGGTCTTTAACCAGCTGCCGGTTACGGTAACAGGCGTTAGCCGGTTCCGACCAAAAACGGCATAACGGCGGTTCAGGCTGTTCAATCAGCCGTTCTTTCGGCGGGATAAGCCCCTGCTCCATTTTGCCGGACAGATTTTCATAGCAGAGCAGCATATAGAAATCCGCTCCCAGCATCATGCCCTTGACTGCGTTTCCGCCGCCGGGTTTCGGAACGTCTGCCGCATAATAGCTTCCGTCAAAGTCCAGCTTCCGGCCATCGGATACGGTCAGGGTTTCGTGCAGTTCGACCTTGCGGACATCAGACACAATCGCGCCGCCGAAAGTGATAAAATCGCCGATTTTGAAAGTTTTCATTTTCATAATTGTAGAAGATTAAAATGATACATTCAGATAAATATAAATAAAAAGCGGCTCAAATTAGCATCGGAGCCGGCTTTTGTCAATTCAATAAAAAAGCGCCCCGAAGAGCGCTTTTCGCATAATTTTCGTCAGAACGGAATGTCGTCGTCCAAATCCGCCGGAGCTGCTGCCGGGGCAGCGTCCCAGCCGTTGGAAGAAGAGCCGGAGAAAACATCGTTGCCACCGGCCGGCACACCGTCGCCTCTGCCGTCCAGCATGACCAGATTGCCGCTGAAGTTTTGCAGAACGACTTCGGTCGTGTATCTTTCCTGACCGTTGTTGTCTTCCCATTTGCGGGTCTGGAGCTGTCCTTCCAGATAAACTTTGGAACCTTTGCGGAGATATCTCTCGGCGACGTCGGCAAGCTGCGAGTTGAAAATAACCACGCGATGCCACTCGGTTCTTTCCTTTCTCTCGCCGGAAACCTTGTCTTTCCAGCTGTCAGAGGTAGCGATGTTCAGGTTGACGATTTTGGTGCCGCTGGCCGTGTTGCTGACTTTGGGGTCAGCGCCCAGGTTACCGACTAAAATGACTTTATTAATGCTTCCAGCCATGGTTGAATTTACCTTATTACTAATTAAAAACTGAGGTAAATATACAATGAAAAAAACGAGATTGAAACTAAAATCAATAGACCTGTGTATATTCGCCGGACTGAAGCTGATAGATGCCATAATTGATTGAATTCTGCGGATTTCCGTTGTTAAACATGGTTTCGCCCCAGCCAGTGTCGACTGACTGGCTGTTTAAGACCGAAGCCAACTTGTTGTAAGAAAACGAATCGGCTTTTTCAACCAGTTCCTCCCAGAGTTTGACCGCCGAATATCCGTAAACGGACAGCCCTTCAGGCTCAACGCCGAGCAGACGGAGTTTGACAAGCGTCTCGGCAAAATTCGGATTATCTTTCAGCGACGGCAGCGCAATGAAATACGAACCTTCGGCCAAATCGCCCATAATTCTGTTGAAATCGTCCTGAGCCTGATATTTGTTGGTAAAAATTACAAAGTCCTTTTTTTCCGATTTCAGTTCTTTGGACAGTTTGGCAATGCTGCGCGACTTGCCCAGAATATAGGCCAAATCGATATTGTTTTTGAAAATGGCGCCGGCCAGACGGCCGTAGTTCTGATTATAGGTTTCAAAACTGAACGCGCGCAGCTTGTCGGCATCGCCCTCCTTGCGGAACTCGCCCTGAATGGCAGCGGCAATTTCGACGATTTCGCGGTTGTTGCTGTCATAAACCAGTGCGACGCGCTTGTCGGCAAAATTGTTTTTGTAATAGTTGTAAAAATCTTTGCCCTGCCGATCCTTGTAACCGACCATTTTGACCAGCCCCTTGTGGTTTTTGGTGGCTTCGCGCGCGGAAATGGTCGTGGGAATAATCTGAAAAATGTTTGCCTTGGCATAAATAGCGGCAACTTCGTCGAAAGCGTTGTCGCAATACGGCCCGATAACCAGCGACATTTTGTCTTTGGGCGAAGTGTTGACGGCCATCATCTGCGCGGTGGAAACCGCCAGACGGTCGTCACATTGGTCATCGACGGTAATCAGATTGATTTTTTCGCCGTTAAGCCCGCCGCGGGCGTTGATGTCTTCAACCGCAATGCGGACACCGGAAATAATCTCGTCGCCGAAACTTTTATATTCTCCGGCTTTCGGAGCAATGACGGCAACATTTACGTCCGCCGAAGCCGCAGCAGGCAGCAACAAACTCAGGACTGAGATTATTTTCAAAAAGGTTTTAGACATAAAATCAAATTCTTATTGTTCAAACAACCCGGTTATCATAGCCAAATTATCGCAAAATGCAACAAAATTTTATTTGCCTTTATTCAGAGGATTAACTATATTATGCAGGTTTGAAGAGAGGACAAAATGGCAGACGAAAAATATATTGAAATCAAAGGGGCCAGAGAGCACAACCTTAAAAACATAGACATAAGCATTCCCAAAGACAAACTGACGGTCATTACCGGGCTTTCGGGCTCGGGGAAGTCTTCGCTGGCTTTCGACACGATTTACGCCGAGGGGCAGCGCCGTTATGTGGAGAGCCTTTCCGCCTATGCGCGCCAGTTTCTGGAGCTGATGAAGAAACCGGACGTCGACTCTATCGAAGGACTGTCGCCCGCCATTTCCATTGAACAGAAAACCACCTCTCACAATCCCCGTTCAACCGTCGGCACGGTTACGGAAATTTACGATTACATGCGCCTGTTGTGGGCACGCGCCGGCACGCCCTATTCGCCGGCGACCGGCCTGCCCATCGAATCACAGACCGTATCGCAGATGGTCGACCGGATTTTGGAAATGCCTCTCGGCACCCGGCTTCTGCTGCTCTCGCCGATTGCCCGCGGCAAAAAAGGCGAATTCAAAAAAGAATTCGAATCTTTGCAAAAACAAGGGTATCAACGCCTGAAAATTGACGGCGAAATCTATACGGTGGAAGAACTCCCCTCTCTGAGCAAAACCGTCAAGCATGACATTGAGGTCGTCATTGACCGCATTGTCGTCAAAGAAGGCATTGCCGACCGTTTGTCACAATCCCTGGAAACCGCTCTGAAACTCAGCAACGGCATTGTTTATGCTGAAAACGCCGATAACGGCGAGCGGACGATTTTCTCCTCCAAATTCGCCTGTCCGGTTTCCGGTTTTACAATTGAAGAAATCGAGCCGCGGCTGTTTTCCTTTAACAATCCGTTCGGCGCCTGCCCGCACTGCGACGGCATCGGCGCAAAGCTTTACATGGATCCGGACCTGATTGTGCCAAACCCGAACCTGTCGCTTTCGCAGGGCGCCATCGCGCCGTGGAATACCGGCCGGTCGTCCTTTTACAGCCAGACAATCAATTCGCTGTGCCAGTTTCTGGATATTTCGCCGTCAACAAAATGGAAAGACATTCCGGAAGAAGCCCGGAAAATCATCATGTACGGTTCAGGCAACGTCTGCGTGCCGATGTATTATTCGCGATTTGTGACCGACAAGCCGTTTGAGGGCGTTGTTCCCAACATGGAACGGCGTTTTCTGGAAACGGATTCCGCATGGATACGCGAAGAGTTTTCCAAATACCAGTCGGCGGCCCACTGCGACCTCAATGCTGCGCAGAGTGGTTTCTTTGACCTCCGGCGGCGGCCCCCTGCGAATTTTGCGGCGGCAAACGCCTGAAACCGGAAGCACTGGCCGTCAAAGTCAACGGACTGGACATTATGGAAGCGGCCGACATGTCCATCAAAAAGGCCCGAGACTGGTTCGCCGGCACAGAAGAAAAACTTTCGCCGAAGAAAGCGGAAATCGCCCATAAAATCATTAAGGAAATTGTCGAACGTTTGAGTTTTCTGAACAACGTCGGCCTGGATTATCTGTCGCTTAACCGCCAGTCCGGCACGCTTTCCGGCGGAGAATCGCAGCGCATTCGCCTGGCGTCGCAAATCGGCTCAGGACTGACCGGCGTCATGTATGTTCTTGACGAACCATCCATCGGCCTGCATCAACGCGACAACGACCGGCTGCTGGAAACCCTTACCCGTCTGCGCGACATCGGCAATACGGTCATTGTGGTCGAACATGACGAAGATGCCATCCGTGCCGCCGATTATCTGGTTGACATGGGGCCCGGCGCCGGAGAAGAAGGCGGCAATGTCATGGCAAAAGGCACTGTGGCAGAAGTGCTGCAAAACAAAAACAGTCTGACCGCGCAGTATCTGAACGGCGTAAAGGCGATTGAAGTTCCGGCCGCACGGCGCAAAGGCAACGGCAAATTCATCGGACTGAAAGGCGCCAGAACCAACAATCTAAAGAACGTCGACGTCAAAATTCCGCTCGGCACCCTTACCTGCATTACCGGCGTTTCCGGCGGCGGAAAATCGTCGCTGATTCTGGAAACGCTGTTTAAGGCCTTAAACAAGGAAATCAACGGCAGCCGCGAACCGGCCGGAAAATACGACGAACTCGTCGGCGTCGAAAACATTGACAAGATTATCGACATAGACCAGTCGCCAATCGGCCGGACGCCGCGTTCCAATCCAGCCACTTATACGGGCCTGTTTACCCATATCCGCGACTGGTTTGCCAACCTGCCGGAAGCCAAAGCCCGCGGCTATACGGCCGGACGCTTTTCGTTCAACGTGGCCGGCGGACGCTGCGAAGCCTGCAAAGGCGACGGCGTGACCAAAATCGAAATGCACTTTCTTCCTGACGTTTATGTCGAATGCGACGTCTGCAAAGGCAAACGTTTTAACCGCGAAACGCTGGAAGTCAAATTTAAGGACAAATCCATTGCCGACGTTCTGGACATGACGGTTGACGAAGCCTATACCTTTTTTGACGCCATTCCGTCGATTAAAAACCGTTTGGACCTGCTGCGCAAAGTCGGTCTCGGATATATTCACCTCGGCCAGCAGGCAACAACCCTTTCCGGCGGCGAAGCCCAGCGAATCAAGTTGTCCAAGGAACTGTCCAGACGCGCAACCGGCAAGACGCTGTATATTCTCGACGAGCCGACGACCGGCCTGCATTTTGAAGACATCAACCGCCTGCTGAAAGTTTTGCACACGCTGGTCGATCAGGGAAACTCGGTCATCGTCATCGAACATAACCTGGACGTCATCAAAACCGCCGACTATATCATAGACCTCGGCCCGGAGGGCGGCGACGGCGGCGGCAAAATCATTGCCAAGGGCACCCCGGAAGAAGTCGCCAAATCAAAAATAAGCTATACGGCAAAATATTTGAAAGAAAAATTATAGTTTTTTTTTGTTTTCCGATTGATTCTTAAATAAAAATTAAGAATGAAAAGGTTATGGTAAAGCTATGTTTCAATGATTATTCTGTGCTTATGATGTTTATGAGTTTTCGGTCTGCCGTTGCTTGTTTTGCACGTATAATCCTGCTTTTTCGGAATACTAATTTAATAAACAACATACTATGAATACCGTGCTTATTTCCGCTCTGGCTGTTTTAACGGTCTTTGCGGTTTACAAAAAAGTTCCGCTTTACGGATTTTACAGCATGCCGACCTGTATTTCGGTTTTACTGATGGCTGTCGTTTCTTTTGCCGGTTTAGCCCTCAATACGGCATTAAATGTTTACAGCCTGATTTTCGGATTTGGTCTGGTGGCTGCTCTTATCTGCTGTTACGGCGTAAAATCGCGTTATCCGTTCAAAATCAAACAGACTGTTTGCAAGCTCTGATGAAAAAACCCTATTTGCCGGCCGCAAATGGGGTTTTCTTTTAGCCAAAAAAATTTTATGTAGCTCCATCATTGGTAGACAGAAAAATTTGTACTTTCATTAATAGTTGACTCTTTCCCCAAATCAGCGTATCCTGATATTCAACAGGTGTGGATTTTGAAGTTTGCCCTTGGCGGCCTTTCTCCGTCGCGGGCGGATATCCTTTCTTCGTATCCTTATACGTATATCCTCTTCTTTTTCCTTCCTGTCTGCCCGCTGCGGGCTTCGGTTCTAACTTTGTCGCGAGGTGATACTATGAAGAAATCTGTTTTAATGTTCTCTTTGCTTTCCGGAACGGCTCTTATGTTCCCAAGGCTAACCATTGCCTCCGGCTTACCTGCACACACACTGACATACACACCGGAACCGA
>OGRQ01001292.1_pt1 | contig 24045 bp, 19 predicted proteins | sample 1553521 | NCBI WGS metagenome assembly OGRQ01 (sample SAMEA2580088, study PRJEB22360) | human gut metagenome | biome: human gut; feature: human-associated habitat; material: faeces | place: Denmark | collected 2008/2010
GATGCTTGGTCTTACATACATTTACTTCGATATCATCTGTTTTTGCATTTTCACCGATGACCATACCGGAATAAACTTTTTCACCGGCACCGATGAAGAGTGTTCCACGCTCCTGAGCACTGTACAGACCATAAGTTACAGACTCACCGGTCTCGTATGCAATCAGAGATCCCTGTTTACGATACTGGATATCTCCCTTATATGGAGCGTATCCGTCGAATGCAGTGTTCATGATACCATTTCCCTTTGTGTCTGTCAGGAAATCACCACGGTAACCGATCAGACCACGGGATGGGATACGGAACTCAAGACGTGTATATCCACCATTGGCAGCACCCATTGTCTGTAATTCACCTTTTCTCTGGCTCAGTTTATCAATAACGACACCAGTGTATTCATCAGGTACATCAATGTAAGCAATCTCCATTGGCTCAAGAAGTTTACCATTCTCGTCTTTGTGATACAGAACCTCAGCTTTGCTGACTGCGAATTCATATCCTTCACGTCTCATATTCTCGATTAGAACGGAAAGGTGAAGTTCACCACGTCCGGATACTTTGAATGCGTCCATGTTTTCGGTATCTTCAACACGAAGGCTGACATCTGTGTTCAGTTCGCGCATCAGACGATCACGTAAGTGACGGGAAGTTACATATTTTCCTTCCTGTCCGGCAAACGGACTGTCATTTACAACGAAATCCATAGAGATTGTTGGTTCAGAAATCTTCTGGAACGGAATTGGTGTCGGATTTTCAGGTGAGCAGAGTGTATCACCGATGGAAATGTCAGAGATACCTGAAATTGCCACGATTGCACCGATAGATGCTTCTTTTACTTCTACTTTCTGCAGACCGTCAAATTCATATAATTTACTGATCTTAACTTTCTTCTGTTTGTCAGGATCATGATGGTTGACAACAACCATATCCTGGTTGACGGAGATGGTACCGTTATCTACCTTTCCGACACCGATACGTCCGACATATTCATTGTAATCGATGGTGCTAATCAGTACCTGAGTCGGAGCTTCCGGGTCTCCTTCCGGTGCGGGAATGTAATCAAGGATCGTTTCAAACAGAGGCTTCATATCTTTCATCTCATCAGAGATCTCAAGTGCAGCTACACCATTCTTGGCAGAAGCATACACAAATGGGCAGTCTAACTGTTCATCGGAAGCACCAAGGTCAATGAGCAGTTCCAGAACTTCATCGATAACTTCTTCGGCTCTTGCTTCCGGACGGTCAATTTTATTGATACATACGATGACCGGAAGTTTTAACTCCATTGCCTTGCGGAGTACAAATTTGGTCTGCGGCATAGCACCCTCAAACGCATCAACAACGAGGATAACACCATTAACCATTTTAAGGACACGTTCTACTTCGCCGCCGAAATCAGCATGTCCCGGAGTATCTATAATATTGATTTTTACACCGTTATAGGTGACGGCAGTATTCTTGGAGAGGATCGTGATTCCACGTTCTCTTTCGATATCGTTAGAGTCCATGACACGTTCTGCTACTTCCTGATTTTCACGGAATACACCGCTTTGCTTTAATAATTCATCTACTAATGTTGTCTTACCATGGTCAACATGGGCAATAATCGCGATATTACGTACATCTTCACGTTTTGTCTTCATTACGAATCTTCCTTTTCTCTACCTATTATTATCTGCAACCACATTAGTTTATCACATTTTTTGAAATTTACAAGTATTTAGTTCTAAAATGCTGATTTGATTCATAGACTTTGTAATGACTTAAAATACGATCCAGAGGAAGGGAGATTACAAAATTATGTCAGATAAGATGATTGAGAACAACCAGGTAACTATGATGGGAGAAATCGTATCCCCGTTTTTATTCAGCCATGAAGTATTCGGAGAAGGCTTTTATATGGTAGAAGTGGATGTGAAAAGACTCAGTAATTCCAAAGACAGGATACCGCTGATGATTTCAGAACGTCTGATAGATGTTTCGAAAGATTATACAGGGGAATTTATTATGGTAAACGGACAATTCCGGTCTTACAACAGGCACGAAGAGATGAAAAACAGATTGATTCTTTCTGTTTTTGTCAGAGAACTCTTTTTTATTGAAGAAGAGCTTGACGGGGCAAAGACGAATCAAATCTTACTGGATGGATATATCTGTAAACAGCCGGTATATAGAAAAACACCGCTGGGAAGGGAAATCGCAGATCTGTTGCTGGCAGTGAACAGACCGTACGGGAAATCCGATTACATTCCATGTATCTGCTGGGGAAGGAATGCCAGATTCGCTTCTGCATTTGAAGTTGGGGAGCACGTGCAGGTGGTTGGAAGAATTCAGAGCCGTGAATATACGAAGAAGATCACAGAAACAGAAACACAGAAAAGAGTTGCCTACGAGGTATCGGTCAGCAAGCTGGAATGTATGGATGAGCCGGTGTAAAGGATGAATTTTCGATAAGGGTTCGGATTGACATCATATTTAATTGATGATAGAATTTCATTAGATTATATGAAAGTCAGGAGGATCACTATGGCTATTTTTACAGGAGCCGGCGTGGCAATAGTCACACCATTTAATGAAGATGGAAGTATTAACTATGACAGACTTGATGAGTTGATCGAGTTTCATTGTGCACATAAAACAGACAGCATTGTAATCTGTGGTACAACAGGAGAGTCTGCTACCATGACAGAAGAAGAACACATGCAGTGTGTGAAATTCACAATCGACCGTGTGAATAAGAGAGTTCCGGTTATCGCGGGAACAGGTTCCAATTGTACACGTACTGCAATTGACATGTCAAAAGAAGCTTCCGAGTATGGAGCAGACGGTCTGCTTCTGGTTACACCTTATTACAATAAAGCAACGCAGAACGGACTTATCGGACATTTCAGTGCGGTAGCAAAAGAAGTGAAAGCACCGATCATTATGTACAGTGTTGCCAGCAGAACAGGCTGTAATATTGAACCTGCAACAGTTGCAAGACTGGTAAAAGATGTAGATAATATCGTGGGTATCAAAGAAGCATCAGGAAATATCTCACAGGTTGCAAAGATCATGAACCTGACAGACGGTAATGTTGACCTCTATTCAGGAAATGATGATCAGATCGTGCCGGTATTATCACTTGGAGGAAAAGGTGTGATCTCTGTACTGTCGAATGTGGCACCGGATGCAGCACATGACATTTGTGAGAAGTATTTTGAAGGGGATGTGAAAGGAAGTGCAAAACTTCAGCTGAAGGCACTCCCTCTGATTGATCAGTTATTCTGTGAAGTGAATCCAATCCCGGTTAAGAAAGCAATGCAGCTGATGGGGATCGACTGTGGCCCGCTTCGCATGCCGCTTACAGAGATATCCCCTGAACATGAGAAGAATCTTGCTCAGGCAATGAAAGATTTCGGTATTCAGTTAGTATAATAAAAAGACAGAAGGATATCATACGTCTATGGTATCCTTTGTTTTTACCGGCATACGCCCGGAAGAAGCATGTATACAGAGGAGGACAAGAATATGGTAAAAGCAATTATGCATGGATGTAACGGACATATGGGACGTGTTATTACAGATATTATTAAGAACACAGAAGGAATTGAACTTGTAGCAGGTATTGATAAATACACCAAAGTGCCAAATGAGTACCCTGTATTTGAGAACATTGGTGCGTGCGATGTGGAAGCGGACGTTATCATTGATTTTTCGAATGCAGCGGCAGCAGATGAATTGTTGGGGTATTGCGTGGAGAAGCAGGTTCCGGTCGTACTTTGTACAACAGGACTTTCAGAAGAGCAGCTTGCAAAGGTGGAAGAATCTGCAAAGAAAGTTGCAGTTTTAAAATCTGCAAATATGTCACTTGGAATCAACCTGCTTCTGAAGATCTTGCAGGATGCTACTAAGGTACTTTCACCGGCAGGATATGATATCGAACTGGTAGAGAAGCACCATAATCAGAAGCTGGATGCACCAAGCGGTACTGCACTTGCACTGGCTGATTCTATCAATGAAGCAGCGGATAATCAGTATCATTATGTATATGATAGAAGCCAGGTGCGCCAGAAACGCGATGGAAAAGAAATCGGAATTTCAGCTGTACGCGGAGGAACGATCGTTGGAGATCATGAGGTGCTCTTTGCAGGGCAGGATGAAGTGATCGAGTTCAAACATACAGCGTATTCCAAAGCGGTATTTGGAAAAGGAGCAGTGGAGGCTGCAAAGTTCCTGGCAGGAAAACCGGCCGGAAGATATGATATGTCAGATGTGATCCAGTTCTAAAATGTGATATGATATAAGATATTGGAATCTAAAGTCCCATCTATGATGCCTGTGGATTGTTCTGTGCTTTGTGCTCACACAATCCCGGCATCTTAAAAAATAAAGGGGAGACCGGGAGGTAATTATGAGACAATTGGAGGAACGTTATCTGGAAAGACTTTCTCAACTGTATCCGACCATCGCCAAAGCCTCTACAGAGATCATCAATCTGCAGGCGATCTTAAATCTGCCAAAGGGTACAGAACATTTTCTGACGGACATTCATGGGGAATACGAGGCATTCGCACATGTTTTAAAGAATGGCTCTGGTTCTGTGCGTCGTAAAATTGATGATGTATTCGGTAATACTTTGAGTAGCAGGGACAAACAGACGCTTGCTACTCTTATTTATTATCCGAAAGAGAAGATGGACCGGATCAAGAAGACGGAAAAGAATATGGAAGACTGGTATAAGATCACACTATATCGCCTGATCGAAATCTGCAAAAGAACCGCCAGCAAGTATACCAGATCAAAGGTCAGAAAAGCATTGCCCGCAGATTTTGCATATGTGATTGAAGAGCTGATCACGGAGAAAAAGGATATGACGGATAAAGAGTCTTACTATAATGCAATCGTAAGCACGATCATCCGCATCGGAAGGGCAGAGAAATTTATTATTGCCATGAGTGAACTGATCCAACGGCTGACGGTAGACCATCTGCATATTGTGGGGGATATTTATGACAGAGGACCGGGACCCCATATTATCATGGACAAGCTGATGGACTATCATTCGGTAGATATCCAGTGGGGCAACCATGATGTCCTGTGGATGGGTGCGGCAGCCGGGCAGAGAGGATGTATTGCCAATGTGATCCGTATCTGTGCGAGATATGGAAATCTGGACATTCTGGAAGAAGGATATGGAATCAATCTGCTTCCGCTGGCAACATTTGCCATGAATACATATCGGGATGATCCGTGCGAATGTTTCAAATTAAAAGGCAGTCCGAATTACAGTGCAAGTGAGATGCTGCTGGATGTGAAGATGCACAAAGCGATTTCGGTGATCCAGTTCAAGGTAGAAGGGCAGATTATCAAGAAAAATCCGGGATTTAAACTGGATAAACGCAATCTCCTGCATCATATTGACTATGAAAAGGGTACAATTGAACTGGATGGGAAAGAATATAAAATGCTGGATTCGAATTTCCCGACAATTGACCCGAAAAAGCCATATGCACTTACCAAAGAAGAAGAGGATATTATGGAGCGTTTGGAAAGGGCATTTGAAAACTGTGAAAAATTACAGAGCCATATGCATTTCCTGTTGAACAAAGGCGGATTATATAAAGTGTATAATGGAAATCTGTTATATCATGGCTGTGTACCATTAAAAGAAGATGGCAATCTGAAGAGTGTGAGGATTTTCGGTCATACATATAAGGGGAAAGGTCTCTATGAAGTCCTTGAAAGTTATGTAAGAAAAGGATTCTATGCTATGGATTCCAAGGAAAAAGAACGTGGAAAAGACATTATGTGGTATATCTGGCTGAGCGAGAATTCACCACTGTTCGGTAAAGACAAGATGGCGACGTTCGAACGTTATTTCCTGGCAGAAAAAGAGACACATAAAGAGAAGAAAAATCCATATTATCTGTTGCTGGAAGATGAAAAGGTAATCTGCCATATACTGAAAGAATTCGGACTGGAAAATGAAGATGCGCATATTATCAACGGTCATGTACCGGTAAAATGCAAAGATGGGGAAAAACCGATCAAGTGCGGCGGAAAAGTTCTGGTGATCGATGGTGGATTTTCGAGAGCGTATCAGAAAGAAACAGGTATTGCAGGATATACATTGATTTACAATTCTTATGGACTGATCCTGGCTGCGCATGAGCCGTTTGAATCTACAGAAGCGGCCATTGAGAAGGAAAGTGATATACATTCAGACAGTACCGTAGTTAAACGGACATTGGAACGTAAAAAAGTGGAAGATACCGATGTGGGAAGACATCTGAAAGAACAGATCGCAGATTTGGAAGTGCTCCTTGCAGCATACAGAAGTGGTGTGATAGCAGAGAGACTGTAGAAATGTAAAAAAATACCAGTATCAGCAGCATACGGATTTTGTATATATTTTCAAAAAATGCAGATATTACTGATGACAGGTAATACTTGATGGCAGATGAAAAATATACGAAAGGAAGATTGTACAATGAAACAATGGAAAAAAATGCTGCTGATATTAATGTGTGCAGGAGCAATGTCGGGGCTGACCGGCTGTGGGAATAATACAAATAATACAGATGATAACGCAGTAAATGAAGTGGAAGATGGTGTAGAAGACGGTGTGGATGATATCGTAGATGATCTGGATCCGGACGATACGGAAAAAAACGATACGGAAAAAAACGATACAGGAAAAAATGATACGGATAATACCAGATAGGAAAAGGGACACCTGATTGCTGCAAGGTAAGACAAAAAGTACAAAACAAGGATGCCGGGGTGAAGGAAAAATATCCTTCCGGCATCCTTCGTTGTTGTTCGGGGCATTCGCGGCAAACTGGACGGCTGTACTTTAGTGTGGTAAAATGGTTGAAAACGCAAAAAGGAGATAAACATTTATGAAATTCAGACCATGCATTGATATACATAACGGAAAAGTAAAACAGATTGTCGGAGGGAGCCTTCGGGATCAGGGAGACCAGGCGGAAGAGAATTTCGCGGCAGATCAGGGAGCCGATTATTTTGCGGAAATGTATAAAAAAGACGGACTGAAAGGGGGACATGTCATTCTCCTGAATCCGGCATCGTCGGAATATTACGGACAGACAAAAAAACAGGCATTAAAGGCATTGCATGCGTATCCGGGAGGATTACAGATCGGAGGCGGAATTACGGCAGACAATGCTTCGGGATATATCCGGGCAGGAGCAAGCCATGTGATCGTGACTTCTTATGTATTCAAAAATGGTGAAATCTACTGGGATAATCTGAAAAAATTATGTATGGCAGTGGGAAAAGAACATGTGGTTCTGGATCTGAGCTGCAGGAAGAAGGACGGAAGATATTATATCGTAACTGACCGCTGGCAGACATTTACCAATGTGGAGCTTGGAACGGAGATCCTTGGCAGACTGTCCGGTTATTGCGACGAATTTCTGGTACATGGTGTGGATGTGGAAGGGAAAGCTTCCGGAATAGAACAGGAGCTGATAGAGATCCTGAAGCAGGCAGACATTCCGGTGACTTATGCAGGAGGTATTGGAAGTATGGAGGATCTGGAAGAGATATGCAGAACCGGAAACGGAAAGGTTGATTTTACGATTGGAAGTGCGCTTGATCTCTTTGGTGGCAGGATTCCGTATGAAGTGATAAAAGAATATCATTAATGTGCCATGCGGAATCAAAAAGTAATCCCCTATAAACAGGTCGTAAATAAAGTGTTAACACTTTATAAATCAGTTGAATTGAGGTGTGGATAGTGATAAAATAATGGATAAAGTGGTCGTTTCACGGCCTTAAAGAGAAATAAGGAGTATACATCGAATGAATATTATACAGAAAATATTTGGAACTCACAGTCAGAATGAGTTGAAAAGAGTATATCCGATCGCAGATGCGGTTATGGCACTGGATGAAGATATGCAGCGGCTTTCAGATGAAGAATTGAAAGCAAAGACAAAAGAATTTAAGGACCGTCTGGAAAATGGCGAGACTTTAGATGATATTCTCCCGGAGGCTTATGCAGTAGTGAGAGAAGCGGCAAGCCGTGTGTTGGGAATGAAGCATTACCGCGTACAGATCATCGGTGGAATTATCCTGCATCAGGGACGTATTGCAGAGATGAAAACCGGTGAAGGTAAGACACTGGTCGCAACTCTGCCGTCTTATCTGAATGCACTGGAAGGAAAAGGCGTACATGTTGTAACTGTCAATGATTATCTGGCAAAACGTGATGCAGAATGGATGGGACAGGTACATGAATTCCTCGGATTGACTGTAGGTGTGGTACTGAACAGCATGGATAATGATGAGAGACGTGCCGCATATGATTGTGACATCACATATGTGACAAATAATGAACTCGGATTTGATTATCTGAGAGATAACATGGTTATTTATAAAGAACAGCTTGTGCAGAGAGGGTTGAACTATGCACTGATCGATGAGGTCGATTCCGTACTGATCGATGAGGCTAGGACACCACTTATCATTTCCGGACAGAGCGAGAAATCTACAAAACTTTACGAAGCATGTGATATACTTGCACGTCAGCTGGAACGTGGTGAGGCAAGCGGAGAATTCACCAAGATGAATGCCATCATGGGTGAGGACATTGAAGAAACAGGAGATTTCATTGTTAATGAAAAGGAGAAGAATATCAACCTTACCGAAGATGGTGTAAAGAAAGTTGAAAAGTTCTTCCATATCGATAACCTTGCAGATTCGGATAATCTGGAGATCCAGCACAATATCATTCTTGCATTACGTGCACATAATCTGATGTTCCGTGACAAGGATTATGTAGTAAAAGATGATGAAGTGCTGATCGTGGATGAATTTACCGGACGTATCATGCCGGGACGCCGTTATTCGGACGGACTGCATCAGGCAATCGAAGCAAAAGAACATGTAAAGGTTAAGCGGGAAAGCAAGACCCTGGCAACTATTACATTCCAGAATCTGTTCAATAAATATACGAAAAAGTCAGGTATGACAGGTACAGCTCTGACAGAAGAAAAAGAATTTCGTGAAATTTACGGAATGGATGTTATTGAGATTCCGACAAACGTGCCTGTAAAGCGTCAGGATCTGGAAGATGCAGTGTATAAGACACAGAAAGAAAAGTTCAGAGCTGTGTGCGATGCAATTGAAGAGGCGCACGCAAAACACCAGCCGGTACTGGTTGGTACGATCACGATCGACAATTCGGAACTGTTAAGTGGTATGTTAAAGCGCCGCGGCATCAAACACAACGTACTGAATGCCAAGTTCCATGAACTGGAAGCTGAAATCGTTGCACAGGCAGGTATCCATGATGCGGTAACCATCGCAACAAACATGGCAGGCCGTGGTACGGATATCAAACTGGATGATGAAGCAAGGGCGGCCGGAGGTCTTAAAATCATCGGAACCGAGCGGCATGAATCCAGACGTATCGATAACCAGCTGCGTGGACGTTCCGGACGTCAGGGGGATCCGGGAGAATCCAGATTCTACATTTCCCTGGAAGATGATCTGATGAGACTGTTCGGATCGGAAAGACTGATGAATGTGTTCAATACACTTGGTGTGGAAGACGGCGAGCAGATCGAGCATAAGATGCTTTCCAGTGCGATTGAAAAAGCACAGGAAAAGATCGAGAGCAACAACTTCGGAATCCGTAAAAATCTGCTGGAATATGACCAGGTAATGAACGAACAGAGAGAGATTATTTACGAAGAAAGACGCCATGTGCTGGATGGAGATAACATGCGCGATTCTATCTTCCACATGATGAATGATTATGTGGAAAACGCGGTAGACATGGTGACCAGTCCGGATCAGGATTATGATGAGTGGAATCTGACAGAATTGAATCTGACGATCCGGAATACGATTCCGATGGAAGTGATCACGGAAGAAGATGTCAAAGATATCAGTCAGACGGAATTGAAGCATATGCTGAAAGAACGTGCGGCAAAGGTTTACGAGGCGAAAGAATCAGAATTTCCGGAGCCGGAGCATATGCGAGAGATTGAGCGTGTCGTTCTCCTGAAAGTGATCGACGCAAAATGGATGGATCATATCGATGATATGGATCAGCTGCGTCAGGGAATCGGTCTTCAGGCTTATGGACAGAGAGATCCAAAGGTTGAGTACAAGATGATCGGATACGAGATGTTTGATGAGATGATAAGAAGCATTGAGGAAGATACGGTACGTACGATCCTGCATGTCAAACTGGAACAGAAGGTAGAAAGAGAACAGGTTGCAAAAGTAACCGGAACGAACAAGGATGATACAGGAGTACGTGAGCCGAAGAAACGTGCCGAAAAGAAAGTATATCCAAACGATCCATGCCCGTGCGGAAGCGGAAAGAAATACAAACAGTGCTGCGGACGGAAGAATTAATTTCAGAATGCAGACGTATATGATATGAGATGACGGCGGCAGGGATAACCCGGCTGCCGGATAAAGAAGAATATAAGAAAAGAAAGAGGTGGAAATGTGGTTGAATTAGATCAGTTCAAAACAATAATGAACGCTTATGAAGAACCTCTTGCCGAAATGAGGGATTCACTTTGACGTTGCAGGGAAAGAGCGGAGAATCGAAGAACTGGAACGAAAGATAGAAGAACCTGGATTCTGGGATAATCCGGAAGAATCACAGGAACTGATGAAAGAATTGAAGAATCTGAAAGAACTTGTGGAGACAATCCATAATCTCTACAGTTCTTATGAAGATATCGGTCTTTTGATCGAGATGGGATATGAAGATGAAGATCCGGAGATGGTAAAAGAACTGGAGGAAGAGATCCATACATTTGAAGAAGTGTTTGAAAAGCTGAAGATCCAGACATTGTTGTCAGGCGAATATGATTCCTGCAATGCGATCATGACGATACATGCCGGAGCCGGCGGAACAGAATCCTGTGACTGGGCAGGTATGCTTTACCGTATGTACAGCCGGTGGGCAGAGAGAAAGGGATTCACACTTCAGGTGCTGGATTTCCTGGACGGAGATATCGCCGGAATTAAAGCAGTTACATTTGAAGTGAATGGTGAGAATGCCTATGGCTATCTGAAATCAGAAAAAGGTGTCCACAGGCTGGTGCGTATTTCACCGTTTAATGCGGCAGGAAAACGCCAGACATCTTTTGCATCGTGCGATGTACTGCCGGATCTGAAAGATGATATCGATATTGAGATTGCAGATGATGATCTGAAGATTGATACATACCGCGCAAGTGGTGCCGGAGGACAGCATGTAAATAAGACGTCTTCCGCAATACGTATTACGCATCTGCCAACCGGAATTGTGGTACAGTGTCAGAATGAACGGTCACAGCACCACAACAAAGAAAAAGCAATGCAGATGTTAAAAGCAAAGCTGCAACTCATGAAAGAGCAGGAGCAGGCTGAAAAAGTATCAGATATCCGGGGTGAAGTGAAAGATATCGGATTTGGCAATCAGATCAGGTCTTATGTTATGCAGCCATATACACTGGTGAAAGACCATCGTACAAATGAGGAAAACAGTAATGTAAATGCCGTAATGGATGGTGATATTGATTCATTTATCAATGCATACCTGAAGAAGATCGCGAACGGCTAAAGGGAGGGAATATATGATCAATATAGCAGTAATGGGATACGGGACAGTGGGTTCCGGAGTGGTAGAAGTCATCAATACCAACGGGGCACGTATCAATCAGAGAATCGGTGAAGAACTGAATATCAAATATGTGCTGGACATGAAAGATTTCCCGGGAGATCCGGTGCAGGACAAGATCATACATGATTTCGAGACGATTGTATCAGATGAAGAGGTACAGATTGTTGTGGAAGTGATGGGTGGTATCGAACCGGCGTATACATTTGTAAAACGCTGCCTGCAGGCCGGAAAGAGTGTGGCAACATCAAATAAGGCACTGGTGGCAAAGCACGGAGCAGAGCTGCTTTCCATTGCAGCGGAACATAATATTAATTTCCTGTTTGAGGCAAGTGTCGGAGGGGGTATTCCAATCATCCGTCCGCTGAATTCTTCTCTGACTGCAGACGAGATCGAGGAGATCACCGGAATCTTAAACGGAACGACAAATTATATGCTGTCCAAGATGTTTTACGAAGGGGCAGATTATGATACCGTCCTGAAAGAAGCACAGGCAAATGGATATGCGGAAAGAAATCCGGAAGCTGATGTAGAAGGTTACGATGCCTGCAGAAAGATCGCAATCCTGTCATCCCTGATCTCGGGACAGCAGGTCGATTTTGAAGATATCTACTGTGAGGGAATCACAGAGATTACGGTAGAAGATATGAAATATGCAAAGGCAATGGGAACAACGATCAAGCTGCTAGCGTCCAGCAGACGTTATGCGGGCAACAGACTGCATGCGATCGTAGCACCATGTATGTTATATCCGGATCATCCGCTCTACAATGTCAATGATGTATTTAATGCAATCTTTGTGCATGGAAATGTACTGGGAGATGCGATGTTCTATGGAAGCGGGGCGGGAAAACTTCCGACTGCAAGTGCCGTAGTTGCAGATGTGGTAGACGAAGCAAAACATCTGAACCGTAATATTATGACAATGTGGAAAGAAGAAAAGCTCCAACTGGAAGATAAGGCGGATTCCAAGAGAAGATTCTTTGTGAGAATTAAGGGAGATAAAGAAAAACTGATTCCACAGCTGAAAGAATCATACGGAGAGATTGAAGTCGTAAACGTTCCGGAACTGGAAGATGAATTTGGATTCGTAACACCTGTTATGATGGAAGGTGATTATGAGACTAGATCAAAACTTTACAAAGAGCAGATCGTACATATGGTCCGTATCCAGGATTAATCAGATTGGTCTGTCACAGGAGGAAACATGTTAATAGTTAAGAAATTTGGCGGTAGTTCTGTTGCCAATAAAGACAGAATATTCAATGTGGCAAAACGCTGCATTGAAGATTACAGGGCCGGACATGACGTGGTGGTTGTACTTTCTGCAATGGGAGATACTACAGATGAACTGATCGCACTGGCGAATACGATCAATCCGGACGCAAAAAAAAGAGAACTGGATATGCTGCTTACTACAGGAGAACAGGTATCGGTATCCCTGATGGCTATGGCAATGCAGGCACTGGATGTACCTGCTGTATCCCTGAATGCTTTTCAGGTTATGATGCACTCCACATCCCGTTACGGGAATGCCAGATTTAAAAGAGTAGACACCGAACGCATCATGCATGAACTGGATTCCAGAAAGATCGTAATCGTAACCGGATTCCAGGGAGTCAATAAATATGACGATATCACAACACTCGGAAGAGGCGGTTCCGATACAACAGCCGTTGCACTGGCGGCGGTACTTCATGCTGATAAATGCGAAATCTACACAGACGTAGACGGTGTGTTCACCGCAGACCCGAGAGTTGTAAAAACTGCAAAAAAACTGGATGCGGTTACTTATGATGAGATGCTGGAACTTGCAAGTCTCGGTGCAAAAGTTCTTCACAACCGTTCTGTGGAAATGGCAAAAAAATATAATGTGGAATTAGTGGTGCGGTCCAGCCTGAACCGTTCAGAAGGTACCGTAGTCAAGGAGGGTTCAAATATGGAAAAATTACTGGTTACAGGTGTGGCTGCAGATAAAGATACAGTCAGAATCTCTGTTATCGGATTAGAGGATAAGCCGGGAACGGCATTTGCTGTATTTAATACACTTGCTGCAAATAATATTAACGTAGATATCATTCTTCAGTCTGTCGGAAGAGAAGGAACAAAAGACATTTCCTTTACGGTTGCATCTGAGGATCTGCAACATGCGCTCGAAGTACTGAATGCGAATAAAGAAAGACTTACGATCCAGGATATTACATGGAATGAAAAGGTTGCAAAGCTTTCCATCGTTGGAGCCGGAATGATGAGTAATCCGGGAGTAGCTGCGAAGATGTTTGAATCATTATACAATTCCAGAGTCAATATCAATATGATCTCCACATCCGAGATCCGTATTACGGTACTGATTCCGGAAGAAGATATTGAAAAAGCAATGAATGCAGTTCATGATGGATTTGGACTGGGAGCCTGAGAAAAAGTCGGGAAAAAAGGAAAGACAATTATTTATCTGAGTGAAGAAAACCGGTAGCGAGTTTACGCTTCTCATCGGAAGAAGAACGGAATGCGAATACAAGATCCACTTCTTCTGCGGTGAGATAGATGTAGTTACCGGTATTTTTTTCGATTCCCTGCATATAAGGAGTAACCGTCTCGCGCATGCCGGAAGGATATTCTGATCCGGGAATAAAATGTTCGGCTTCGAGATCACAGAGGATAAGCTGATCCATAGTAACGTGAAAATGTGCAGCAAAAGAAGCCAGATAACCAAGATCCGGCGTACGTGTACTGGTTTCATAATTGCTGCAGGCCTGACGGCTGATATTGAAGATATCAGCAATATCATCCTGCTTTAGACCAGATATGGTTCTGAGATAGAATAAGTTTTTGGCCAGTTGCAGATTTGCCATGTTAAACCTCCACAAGTTACATATTGCTGTTAGTATAACAATCTGACCATAAAATAGATATGATATGCAACAAGATGTGACGAAACACGAAAAAGCAACGAAACGTGGCACGAAGATAAATATCAATTTATAAACGGCTCAGATAGCTGTTATGATATTTTCCGGAAAAAGTGACATCTTCGCCGAACCAGCCGGGAGCGGTGAAAGAATCTGCATCGTCTTCAGTTTGGAATTCTACTTCTACAAGCATAAGAGGAGCAAGATCGCCTTCGAAGATATCAAGCTCTGCGGTGAGGCCGGAAGAAAGCGGGATCACATACCGTTTCTTTTTGATCAGACGTCCATCAATCTTGCCAAGAAGATGATGATAGGATTCCCGGTCAAGAGGAAGGTTATATTCCTGACGGGACATCAGTCCGGCAGACTTGTAAGTGAGTTCGTACTTTTCATTATCACGACGGATACGTACAACGGGATTGGTGTTCAGATACCCCTGCTCGAGAAGGCGGCATGGGTAAGTTTCCAGCTGATCCGGCAGCTTTGCAACAAGATATTTTCGTTCTATTTCCATATTATAAGGTCTCCTTTCATTTGCGGTGAAATTATGATACAACAGTTTACAGAAAAAGTAAACGGTGATAGAATTTAGAATAAATAAGAGATGAGGAGGATAATGAAGATGAAAAAAGTATGCGTATTATTGGCAGACGGATTTGAAGAGATTGAAGGTCTGACTGTTGTTGATCTGTTAAGAAGAGCAAAGATATATGTAGATACAATTTCAATCATGGATGATTACATCGTACATGGAGCACATGGAATCAATGTGCAGACAGAAGATTTATTTGATGAAGTAGATTTTGATGAATTTGATATGGTTGTGCTTCCGGGCGGAATGCCGGGAACCCTGAACCTGAAAAACCATGACGGAGTCAGATATGTGGTAAAACAGTATGCAAAAGAAGGAAGATATGTGGGAGCGATCTGTGCGGCACCTACCATATTAAAGAGCCTGGGGGTACTGGAAGGCAGGAGAGCAACCTGTTATCCGGGCGTGGAAGATGAGATGGAAGATGTCGTGCTGACAGAGACAGCGGTTGTAGTAGACGAGAATATTATCACCAGCCAGGGCGTTGGCACTGCAATTGATTTTGGACTGAAATTGATCGAGATTCTGGATGGCGAAGAAAAAGCGAAGGAAATCGCAGATTCCATAGTCTTTTAATAGTTTTTCATAAAATTTAATAAAAATAGAAGAAAAAAGCGGAAAAACACCGGATTTAAGCAAAAACGGGGACTAGATATTTACCAGAGTTTGTGTTATACTTCTGTGGTGAATGTATTGTAGTATACCCGCTTTTTTTCCGCTACCCATGAGGCGGGTTAGAAACAGGAGGAAATAGTAAATGAGTTTACAGGTAGAAAAGTTAGAAAACAACATGGCGAAACTTACTATCGAAGTTCCGGCCGATGATTTAGAAAAAGCGCTTCAGAGTGCATATATGAAGCAGAAGAACAAGATCGCTATGCCGGGATTCCGTAAAGGAAAAGTACCACGTCAGATGATCGAGAAAATGTATGGACCGGAGATCTTCTACGATGATGCAGCAAATGCACTGATCCCTAAGGCATATTCTGAAGCATATGAAGAGTGTGAACTTGAGATTGTTTCAAGACCGGAGATCAATGTTGTTCAGATTGAAAAAGGAAAATCATTCATCTTTACAGCAGATGTTGCAACAAAGCCGGAAGTAAAACTCGGTGAGTATAAAGGACTGGAAGTAGATAAAGTATCTACACGCGTAACTCAGAAAGAAGTAGACGCTAAGATCCAGGAAGAAGCAGAGAAAAATGCAAGAGAAGTTGTAGTTACAGACCGTGCGGTAGCAGACGGTGATGAAGTAATTCTCGACTTTGAAGGATTTGTTGATGGTGAAGCATTTGAAGGCGGAAAGGGAGAGAACTATCCACTGACTATCGGATCAGGATCGTTCATTCCTGGATTTGAAGAGCAGTTAGTAGGCGCTGAAGCTGAGAAAGAAGTTGAAGTAAAAGTTACTTTCCCGGAAGATTATCATGCAGAAGAATTAAAAGGAAAAGAAGCTGTATTCAAATGCACAGTTCATGAGATCAAAGCAAAAGAACTGCCGGAAATTGATGATGAATTCGCAGCAGAAGTATCTGAATTCGATACATTAGAAGAATACAAAGCAGATGTAAAAGCAAAGATCAAAGAGCAGAAAGCAGCAGACGGAAAGAGAAATCAGGAAGATCAGGCTGTAGAACAGGCTGTTAAGAATGCAGAATACGAGATCCCACAGCCAATGATCGAGACACAGACAACTCAGATGGTAGAGGATTTTGCACAGAGAATCCAGTCTCAGGGAATCACTCTTGAGCAGTACTTCCAGTTCACAGGACTGACTGCAGAGAAGATGATGGAAGATATGAGACCACAGGCAATCAAGAGAATTGAGACACGTCTTGTACTTGAGGCGGTAGCAAAAGCTGAAAATATCGAAATCACAGATGAGAAGATCGATGAAGAACTTGCCAAGATGGCTGAATCTTACAACATGGAAGTTGAGAAACTGAAAGAATTCATGGGTGAGAACGAGAAGAAACAGATGAAGGAAGATCTGGCAGTTCAGGAAGCTGTTACATTCCTTGTTGAGAATGCAGTAGAAAAATAACGTCAGATCATAACATAGTATAGTCAGGAGGCATATACATGAGTTTAGTACCTTATGTCATTGAACAGACAAGCCGTGGAGAACGTTCTTACGACATCTATTCAAGATTATTAAAAGACAGAATTATATTTCTGGGCGAAGAAGTAACAGATGTATCTGCAAGTGTGATCGTTGCACAGCTTCTGTTTCTTGAAGCAGAAGATCCGGAGAAAGATATCCATCTGTACATCAACAGTCCGGGAGGCTCTGTAACAGCCGGAATGGCAATTTATGATACCATGCAGTATATCAAATGCGATATTGAGACAATCTGTATTGGTATGGCTGCAAGTATGGGTTCATTCCTTCTTACAGGAGGAACAAAGGGCAAGAGACTTGCGCTTCCAAACTCTGAGATCATGATCCATCAGCCGCTTGGCGGAGCTCAGGGACAGGCAACAGAGATTCAGATCGCAGCAGATCATATCTTAAAAACTCGTCAGAAACTGAATCAGATTCTGGCAGAAAATACAGGACAGCCGTTAGAGGTCATCAACGCAGATACAGAAAGAGATAACTTTATGACTGCGGAAGAAGCCAAAGCGTATGGTCTGATTGACGAAGTCATCAAGAACCGCTAGGGCAGTCCTCAGACGAGGTGAAAAGTATGGCAGGAAAGAACGATGATCAGGTAAGATGCTCGTTCTGTAACAAGACGCAGAATCAGGTGAGAAAGCTGATCGCAGGTCCGAATGGGGCATATATCTGTGATGAGTGTGTGGATGTCTGCGCAGAGATTATAGAAGAAGAATTTGAATACGAGAACGGAAGAGAATGGAATCCGTTCTCGGATATCAATCTTTTAAAACCGGAAGAGATCAAAGCATTTCTGGATGAATATGTCATTGGTCAGGAAGAAGCGAAAAAAGTATTATCGGTAGCTGTTTATAATCATTATAAACGTGTAATGGCGGGAAGAAATATGGGAGTAGACCTTGGTAAAAGTAATATTCTCATGCTCGGACCGACAGGATGCGGTAAGACGCTTCTGGCTCAGACACTGGCAAAGATTCTGGGAGTACCGTTTGCGATTGCTGATGCAACAGCATTGACAGAGGCCGGATATGTCGGTGAAGATGTAGAAAACATTCTTCTGAAGATCATTCAGGCGGCAGACGGAGATATTGAACGTGCAGAGTATGGAATTATATATATTGATGAGATTGATAAGATTACAAGAAAATCAGAGAATCCATCGATTACCAGAGATGTATCGGGTGAGGGTGTACAGCAGGCGCTTCTGAAGATTATTGAAGGAACAGTTGCCAATGTACCTCCACAGGGAGGAAGAAAGCATCCGCATCAGGAGATGATCCAGATCGATACCACGAATATTTTATTCATCTGCGGAGGAGCCTTTGAAGGAATCGAAAAAATCGTTGAAAAACGTATCGATCAGAAATCAATCGGATTCAATGCAGAGATTGCAGAAAAGCATGAAGATGATGTGGACAGACTGCTTCAGCAGATTCTGCCGCAGGATCTTGTGAAATTTGGTCTGATTCCGGAAATCGTAGGCCGTGTACCGGTAACAGTAGCATTGGAAATGCTGGATAAAGATGCATTAATGAAGATTCTTACAGAGCCGAAGAATGCATTGACTAAACAGTATCAGAAGCTGTTGGAACTGGACGATGTAGAGCTTACATTTGATGATAAAGCACTGGAAGCAATCGCAGAGACTTCCCTGAAGAGAAAGACGGGAGCAAGAGGACTGAGAGCGATTATGGAAAGTATCATGATGGATATCATGTATAAAGCACCATCGGATGAGACATTAAAATCATGCCACATCACAGAAGATGTTGTGAAAGGAACAGGAGAGCCTGTATGTGAACATGCAGAACCTGACTCAGAAAGTGCATAATAAATGAAAAGAAAGACGGCGGGTGCGAAGAATAATTGTACCCGCTGATTTTATACCAAGATAATCCAGTCGGTGAACAGGAGTGTGAATATATGACAGGAGAAACTTATAGTCTGCCTATGGTTGCCTTAAGAGGACTTACGATACTGCCGGAAGAGGTCAGACATTTTGATGTAAGCAGGGAAAAATCACTGCAGGCGATTGAAGAGGCGGTAAAAAACGGCCAGAAGTTATTCGTCAGCGCTCAGAAGGATCTGGAAATAGAAGAGCCGGGAGCAGAAGATGTCTATCTGGTTGGCTGTGTTGTTACCATAAGGCAGGTAGTAAAATTACCAAAAAAAATGAGCCGTGTACTTGTATCCGGAGAAGTAAGAGCAAGTCTTGTAAGAATGGATAGTGAGACACCATATCTCCAGGCAACGGTAGTAGAACTGCCGGATGATGAAGTAGTATCCGGAGAGCGGGAAGAAGACGATCCAATGAACCGGGAAGCAATGATCCGTGGATTACAGGATGTCTTCAAAGAATATCTGTTAAAGAACCCAAAGCTTTCAAAAGAACTTGGCATGCAGGTGGAATCCATTCATGATCTGAAATACCTGACAGATGTGATTGCTGCAAATATGCCGTTTTCATTCGAAGATGCGCAGGAACTGCTGGAAGAGACGAACGTTATGAGACGGTATGAACTTCTGCTATATAAGATTGTGAATGAGATACAGGCACAGAAAGTAAAAGAAGAGATCCAAAGTAAGGTGAAAGAACGTGTGGACAAGAATCAGAGGGAATACATCCTACGGGAAGAACTGAAAGTAATCCGTGAGGAACTTGGTGATGACAATACCATGTCGGATGCGGATGAATTCCAGCAGGCGGCAGATGCATTGAAAGCTTCGAAAGAAGTAAAAGAAAAGCTGAACAAAGAAATCAAAAGATTCCGCAATTCCATGAATTCCCCGGCGGAAACAGGCGTTATCCGGACCTATATCGAAACAATGCTTGAAATGCCATGGGATAAAACTTGCAAAGAGCATAAAGATATTGCATTTGCAAGGCAGGTACTGGATGAAGATCATTACGGTCTGGAGAAAGTAAAAGAACGAGTACTTGAATATCTTGCAGTACGGGCGCTTACGAAAAAAGGCGAAGCACCGATCATCTGTCTTGTGGGTCCTCCGGGAACCGGTAAAACTTCGATTGCGAAATCTCTTTCCAGGGCGTTGAAGAAGCCGTATGTGAGAATTTCGCTTGGAGGTGTCCGTGACGAAGCGGAAATCCGGGGGCACAGAAAGACTTATGTAGGAGCAATGCCGGGAAGAATCGCAAATGGAATGAAACAGGCAGGAGTCAAGAATCCACTGATGCTGTTGGATGAGATAGATAAAGTCAGCAATGACTATAAAGGAGATACATTCTCAGCACTTCTGGAGGTTCTGGATGGCGAACAGAATAATAAGTTCGTAGACCATTATCTGGAAGTGCCGATGGATCTGTCGGAAGTGTTATTTATCACAACGGCAAACAGCCTGCAGACCATTCCAAGGCCGCTTCTTGACCGTATGGAAGTCATTGAGGTTACCAGTTATACAGAAAATGAAAAACTGCATATTGCGCAGGAACATCTGATTCCAAAGCAGATCGAAAAGCATGGACTGAAAGCAGATCAGCTGACCATCAGTAAAAATGCGATTTGGAAGATGGCAAGAAATTACACAAAAGAAGCAGGGGTCAGACAGTTGGAACGTAAGATCGGTGATATCTGCCGTAAATCAGCAATGGAGATCCTTGAGAAAAAGAAGAAATCCATTCATGTGACAGAGCGGAATATGGAACACTATCTGGGTAAGGAACTTTACAGTTATCAGATGGCAAATGAAGAAGATGAAGTTGGTATTGTGCGTGGACTCGCATGGACCAGTGTCGGCGGTGATACACTCCAGATCGAAGTGAATATGATGCCGGGAGAAGGAGAAATCCTGCTGACCGGACAGCTTGGCGATGTCATGAAAGAGTCCGCGAGAACCGGTATCAGTTATATCCGTTCCGTAAGCAAAGAGCACGATATTACAGATGATTTTTTTAAGAAACATGATATACATATCCATATTCCGGAGGGAGCCGTTCCAAAAGACGGACCATCTGCCGGTATTACAATGGCAACTGCAATCATGTCTGCGGTGACAGGAAGAAAAGTACGGGCAGACCTCGCTATGACAGGAGAGATTACACTGCGCGGACGTGTACTCCCGATCGGAGGGCTGAAAGAAAAGCTTCTGGCTGCAAAAAATGCAGGAATGAAGACCGTGCTTGTCCCGGCAAAAAATGAAAGAGATGTTGAGGAAATTTCAACAGAGATTACAAAGGGACTGGAAATTAAATTTGTAACACACATGAATGAGGTGCTGAAAGAAGCACTTGTATAGTCAGATCTTCTGGCACGGGTCAGGAGATGGATCAAAGGAGAAATATATGATAATCAGAAATATTAATCTGGAAACCGTATGTGGAATCACCAGCAAACTTCCGGAGAATACACTTCCGGAGATTGCATTTGCAGGAAAATCCAACGTAGGAAAGTCATCCCTGATCAATGCGCTTATGAACCGCAAATCATACGCAAGAATATCTGCAACACCGGGAAAGACACAGACGATCAACTTCTATAATATTAATGAGGCATTATATCTGGTCGACCTGCCGGGTTACGGATATGCGAAGGTATCCGAACAGGAGAAGATCAAATGGGGACAGCTGATCGAACGTTATCTGCACGGGTCGAAGCAGTTGAAAGTAGTATTCCTTCTGATCGATATCCGTCATAAACCATCCGGTAACGACAAGATGATGTATGAGTGGATCGTGTCACAGGGATTCCATCCGGTGATCATTGCAACAAAACTCGATAAGATCAAACGCAGCCAGAAAGACAAACAGATCAAGATTGTAAAAGAAGGTCTGGGAGTGTTACCGGGAACAATTGTCATCCCGTTCTCATCAGTGACGAAACAGGGACGTGATGAGATATGGGAGCTGGTGGAAAGAAATTATCTGAATACTCAGGAGAATGAAGAATAGACAGAATCCATTTCAGATGGTAATTAATGAGATAAAGTTTGTCAAAGGATTGACAAACTTTATCTTTTTTGTTATGATTAGACTAAAGTACAAACGTTGGTCTAAAACGGGTAAAAAATGTGAAAATAACAAGTATAATAAGAGGAAAGGAGAATATCATGGATCTGATAACCAATATCCAGAAGTATTCTATTCATGACGGGGACGGAATCCGTACGACCGTATTTTTTAAGGGATGTCCGTTAAAGTGTGTGTGGTGCCATAATCCTGAGACACAGCGCTTCGAGCAGGAAATTCAGTATGATGCGGAGAAATGTACCGGTTGCGGCGTATGCGCAAAAGTCTGTCCGAACGGCGCGGTCACCATGGAAGACGGAAGACCGAAGCTGGATAAAAAACTTTGTAAGCTCTGCGGAAAATGTGAGAATTTCTGTATACAGGGAATCCGGGAGATCGTTGGCCAGGAATATCCGGTAAAAACACTTGTAAAGGAACTGATGAAAGATCTGATGTTCTATGAACAGTCCGGCGGTGGAGTTACACTTTCCGGTGGTGAAGTGATGGCTATGTCTACAGATTATGTACTTGCGATCGCAAAAGCCTTGAAGAAAGAAGAAGTATCGCTTACAATTGATACATGCGGATATGTTCCGTATGAGAAGTTCGAAGCAATCCTTCCATATGTCGATACATTTTTATATGATGTAAAGGTAATGGATCCGGAATTACATAAGCAATATATCGGAGTAGACAATAAACTGATCTTAGATAATCTTGTAAAACTTTCAGATGCAGGAGCAAGGATATACATCCGCATCCCTACTGTTAAGGAAGTAAATGGAAACGAAGAGAATATGAAAGAGACGATTCGTTTCCTGAAAGAACACGGTATTCACCCGGCACAGGTTAATTTGCTGCCATATCATAATACGGGAAGCAGTAAATATCCGAAGCTGGATATGGAATATAAAGGTAATGACTTGAATGCACCGACAAAAGAAGAGATGGAGGGGTTTGTGAAACTCTTCCAGGAAGCAGGTTTTTCTAACACAAAGATAGGAGGTTAAAACAATGGCTGAAAAAAGAGGCATGAACGAAAGAATCCAGAAGTTAAGAGAACTGAGTGTTACAACACCGGTACACATCGATCTGGAAAGAGCAAAGATCGAAACAGATTTTTACAGAGAAAATGACGGAAAATATTCTATCCCGGTTATGAGAGCTATGGTGTTAAAAGAGTATTTTTCAAAGAAGACACTTTACCTTGGAGACGGTGAGCTGATCGTAGGAGAGAAGGGAAAAGATCCACAGGCATCTCCGACATTCCCGGAACTTTGCTGTCACAGCGTTGAGGATATGACAGTTATGAGTGAGCGTGATCTGGTATCCTTTCACACAACAGAAGAAGACAGAAAACTCCAGGCAGAAGAGATCATCCCATTCTGGAAGGGAAGAACTATGAGAGAGAGACTTCTGGCTTCCATGACTCCGGAATGGAACGACTGTTACGCAGCAGGTATGTTCACAGAGTTTATGGAGCAGAGAGGACCGGGACATACATGTGGTGGAGAACAGGTATTTACAACAGGATATCTGGACTACAAAGAGAAGATCAAAAAGACAATGGATGCTCTTGATTTTATGAATGATCCGGATGCTCTGGATAAAATGGAAGAGTTAAAAGCCATGGATATTTCCTGCGATGCAGTGATTATTCTTGGTGAGAGATATCATGAATTAGCACTGGAGCTGGCAGAAAAAGAGGCTGATCCGGTACGTAAAGAAGAATTAAAACAGATTGCAGCCAACCTGGAGGTTGTACCTGCACATGCACCACAGACATACTGGCAGGCAATCCAGTTATACTGGTTCACACATCTGG
>OGRQ01001323.1_pt1 | contig 23621 bp, 17 predicted proteins | sample 1553521 | NCBI WGS metagenome assembly OGRQ01 (sample SAMEA2580088, study PRJEB22360) | human gut metagenome | biome: human gut; feature: human-associated habitat; material: faeces | place: Denmark | collected 2008/2010
AAGGCTTGCAGGGGATAATATTAGGATGAATGAAATCTTTTATCTACATTTGTACGTTATATCTATATATAATCTGTAAAATGTAGTGTATTATGAAACCAATCATAGCTCCTTCAATCCTGTCCGCAGATTTCGCTTATCTGGCAAAGGACCTGGAAATGCTGAACCGCAGTGAAGCCGACTGGGTACATATTGATGTTATGGACGGTGTGTTCGTTCCCAATATATCTTTCGGCTTTCCCGTATTGAAGTACGTGGCAAAGATTTCAAAGAAGCCTTTGGATGTACATCTGATGATAGTACAACCCGAGAAATTCATTCATGAAGTGAAAGCGTTGGGGGCACACACCATGAACGTGCATTTCGAAGCATGTCCGCACCTGCACCGGGTAGTGCAACAAATACGTGAAGCCGGTATGCAACCTGCTGTGACGCTGAATCCTGCTACTCCTGTAGCTATGCTGAAAGATATTATCCAGGATGTATATATGGTGCTGCTGATGAGTGTAAATCCCGGCTTTGGCGGACAGCAATTCATAGAACATACCATTGAGAAAGTACGTGAATTGCGTGCTCTGATAGATAGTACCGGTTCAAAAGCGCTGATCGAGGTGGATGGCGGTGTGAACCTGGAAACAGGTGCCCGTCTGGTGGCTGCCGGTGCTGATGCACTGGTTGCAGGAAATGCGGTCTTTGCCGCTCCTGATCCCGAAGGGATGATACATTCGTTAAAAGAACTCTAACTTTACATTCAGTTGATAAACAACACCCTGCAACGGCATCCTTTCTTACGACTTTTGATGCCGTTGACAGGTGGTATTATATGCGGAGATGCATACTTCTTCCATCAGCGTGCAGAGCTTTCCTTAAATATTCCCGAAGAGACGTCTTATTTGTTTTCCACGTTTTCTCCTGTATGGATTTGTTTGGCAGGTTTCCTTTTACTCTTTTTCGCTTATTTTCTTTCCGGTAAATATCGAATTCATTGGTTGTATGGTCTTTCTGTATTTCTTTGTTGCTTCGGTTTAGGTGCCGGCATATCAGGGGAGCTTTTGCATCGTGTGGTTTTTCCTTTTTCAGGTGATGCAGCGGTCTACCAGGCAGTTATCAGTGAACAACCGGAAATGAAGGAAAAAAGTCTTTTATGTCGGGTTCAGTTAGAAGGGAGAGTGGAAAAAGGGGCTGTGCAGAGAAGTGATCGTGAGCATACTTTCTTATTCTATTTCCCGAAAGATTCTACTACTGCTTCATTGAGCCGGGGAGATAGATTGTGGGTGCGCACCCGACTTACTCCCCCGGTTAATAATGGCAATCCTGATGAATTCGATTATATACGTTATCTTGTCCGTAAAGGTGGTACTGGTACGGCTTATATCCCTGCCGGACATTGGCGGATAGTGGGGCATGATGCTTCTCGTACTCTCCGTCAGATAGTTTCGGATTATCAGGAAAAAGTGTTGGGAATCTATCGTCATTTAGGCTTTCAGGGAGATAATCTGGCTGTACTTTCCGCTCTCACGGTTGGCGACAAAGAAAACCTGAGTGAAGACATCCGGGAGACTTATTCAATAACAGGTGCCAGTCATGTGCTGGCTCTTTCGGGGCTTCATATCGGTTTTTTGTATGCTTTACTCTTTTTTCTTTTGTCTCTTATTTGGAAGCGGTGGAGTTACTTTAAGCCTTTCGGGCTTTTTCTGATTATTCTTTTTTTATGGGGATTTGCCTTCCTAACGGGACTGTCTTCTTCTGTAGTACGTTCTGTTATCATGTTTTCTTTATTAGCGATATCCAGTCTGCAACCGGAGAAACCGTTAACACTGAATACTCTGGCTGCTACTGCTTTTCTGATGCTGCTTTATAATCCGCTTTGGCTGTTTGATGTCGGTTTTCAATTATCTTTTGTTGCAGTAGCTTCTATCTTACTCATTCAACCCAAACTTTATAATTTACTTTCCGTACGATATCGTATTCCTCGTTACATTTGGGGCCTGTTGACAGTTTCTATTGCTGCGCAAATTGGTACGGCTCCTTTGGTTATTCTTTATTTCTCCCGTTTCTCAACTCATTTTCTGCTAACGAACTTGTGGGTAATTCCTATGGTAACGTTGATTTTATATTCTGCTGTTTTTATGCTTATTCTGACTCCTTTCCCTTTTCTGCAGCAAGGATTTGCATCTGTTGTCAATATATTACTAAGTAGCCAGAATAATGTTCTACGCCGTATAGAACAATTTCCCATGTCTTCCATTGATGGACTCTGGACGGAATGTTGGGAAATAATGTTGTTTTATATTTTTCTTTTGTCTCTGTTCAGGAATTTTTCTGTTCGTACCTCCCGTAGTATCTATTTTTCTTTGTGTTGTTTGCTTCTTCTTACTACTTATCATACAGTTTTGGTTAGTTCGTCTGTACCTCAGTGCTGTATTGCCTTTTATAACGTGCGTAACTGTCCTGCTGTCCATTGCCTTGCCGCTAATGGGAAGTCCTGGTTGGCCTGTGCCGATAGCTTGCCGGATGTATCCCGTTTGTATCGTGCGCTTTCTCCGAACTGGAATCATCAGCGTCTTTCCACTCCCGAAGTATTGACCGGTGATTATGCTACCTCCGGTTTGGCTTTCCATAACCATATTGTTTCTTATGCCGGCAAGCGAATTTGTTTGCTTCACGATGCCCGCTGGCGGAATAAAATTTCGAGTCATCCTTTAACTATTGATTATCTGTATATTTCTAAAGGTTATAAAGGACGCATCGAAGAACTAACTACCTTGTTCCGTATCCGGACTGTTATTCTGGATACTTCCCTTTCTGATTATCACAGTGACATTCTTAGAGAGGATTGCTCCCGTTTGGCTATTCCTTGTATTTCTTTGAAAGAGAGGGGAGCGCTTTGTATTCCTCTGTAACCATACGCACACTATTTGCTACGCTGCTACCATCAGCACTACGAAAACTGAGATAAGCTATCAGTTCATCATCTTGCCATTCATCAGGAATCATTAGTTCGGCAGTTCCGTCCTGGCGAAAATCGGCTTCGGTGTCATAGACAGCCATTCCTTTGTCTTTGTTGTACGCCAGAACCATAGCTATGTCTGTGTCTTCTGCATTGCCCGTGCCGCTATTATCCTTCCAGTTAAAAACATTTTTTCTTTTCCTTTATTTAGAATCACCTTCTTCAGCATATAGGACATAGCGGCGTTATACGCTGATTTTTCTCCTGTGAATTCTTTATAACCGATACGTATGAAAGGTTTGATTATTCTCAAAAAACTGAATGCCATAGCAAATTTTCCTCGTTGTTCTTGCTGCTTTGGGGTACGAGGGTTGCTGACTTTGGCAGCATGTGCACGTATATAATAGTTTGATTTCCAGTGAACACCTACTATTGTTCCTACTTTCCCGGAGACACCTCCGAGGATGTCTTTTTTGATACTTCCCATAATGTTTTCTCTTTAAATTATTGTTTTTGTTTAGGGTGTGAAAGTATGGAAAAGAAGCACTTTTGTCATCATGCCGGTTATTTTTGCATTTAATTGCAGCGTTTTGCTTAGTTATTCTGAATTTACCGGAAGATTTATTTTTCCGGTATATCATTTATCCCTCTCTATACTTAAGACATACCAACTCCATATTAAGACCGTTTTTTCTCCATGTAGAGGTACCTCTGAGTGGGAAATGTATGGAGCAAGTATGTCTCGGATATTGTTCATACTATAGAATTTCATTCACATTTCTCATCTGAAAATATAAGTTGTAAGAAAATAGATGATATTTTTACAGGCATTATTACGACAAAAGAATTTATGAATACTAAGAATACTACATTTATTGGAAGCCGTTGGTTTTATGCCATCTGTTTTATCGGACTGTTTATTGTTGAAACGCTAATAGCTCTTTTTGTCCGCGATGCCTTTATACGTCCCTATATGGGTGATGTATTGGTAGTGATACTGATATACTGTTTTGCGCGTATATTTATCACTGAACCTTTGCGCGGACTACCGTTATGGATATTCCTGTTCGCTTGTTGCATTGAAGCGTTCCAGTACTTTCAGATTATTACTGTGTTGGGATTACAAGATTGTACGTTAGCAAAGGTCGTATTAGGTACGTCATTTTCGTGGTGGGATATTGTTTGTTATGCAGTGGGGTGTGTGCCTCTGTTTTTTATAAAGAAGTAGTGCCCATTCCTTGTGAATCCCTATTTTAATTGGGCTTTTTAGTTCTTTAACGATAAAACTTAGTTATAAAACTAAAAATATTAGTTTATTTGCGGAGATGTTATAAATGTTGAATCTGAAAACACACTAAGAATTATGAGAAAAGGATGGTTATACGCCACAGGTCTGGTTTGTCTGATGGCTGCTTGTACCGGTACTCCGCAATCCTCTGCAGATGGATTATGCTCGATTGATGTGGCAGGTGCTATGGAAAAGCCTGCCGAATTGAAACTTTCGGAATTGGGAAGCGATGTGCGTTATGTTTTGTTGGAAACCACTGATTCATGCCTGATAGGTGGGAATCCGAATATTCTGTTGCTGGATAAACAGATTGCGGTTGTCTCAGGAAAAAACTGTTTCTTGTTTGATAAGGAAACAGGCAAGTTCTTAACTAAGGTTGGTCATGTGGGAGAAGATCCGGAAGCATATTCAGGACCGGCACCTACGTATAATGATGTGGACGGACTGCTTTACTTTATGCGTCGCCCTGCTACTTTGCAAAAGTATGATATGCAGGGAAAATATCGCGGTAAACTGACTATTCCTACCCCTCCGGCCTCACCGGGAGATTTTTGTTTTACAGATTCATTGGTGATCGGACATTATAATAATCTGGCTATGGGATACAATGCCCGTTCATTATTGTTTTTCAATGAAGCGGGCGAACAGGTAGATACGGTTCCCAGTCTATTTCCGGTATTGCCGGAAAAGGGCGTGCAGGATATTGCCAGCATCAGTGTGATCAAGCAAGGCAATGCGGGTATTGTTTTGAGTAACTTTAAAGATGGGGAAAATTCGGCAAGTATTACAGGTATTCCTTTCTTATGGAAGAGTGATGGAAAAGTACGGTTTAAAGAGAGTTTTAACGATACGATCTATACTGTGGAGAGGAATGGTCTGGTTCCTTATATTGCATTCGCTACCGGTAAATGGCATTGGGGAGCAGAGGCGCGTACCGATTCTAAAAATAACGAAAATCGCTTGTTGGTAGGCTGTATCTTTGAAACAAAAGACAATGTCTTCTTCCAGTGTATTCAGGGACTATATTCAGATCCCAAGACATTCAATGGCATTTATGACCGGAAAGCAAAGACTACCCGTATGTATGCCGAAGCAGATGGCATAACGGATGACCTGAACGGATTTATGGCTTTTCGTCCTAAAGCATGTAGTATGAAGGGAGAATATGGAATGATTATAGACTCCGGAACTGTACTGGAATGGCTGGAAGAAAATCCCGAAGCTGCGGAAAATGACAAGCTCTCAGTATTGAAAGAATTGACGGATGATTCTAATCCGATAGTAGCTATTACAGTACCCAAATAAAAAATGGCATGTATTCTTGTCCACCCCTTTTGGGGTGGGCAAAAATGTATTTCTTTGATAATTAGAAAAATAATGCTTTAAAAGCAATCTGTTTTTGTCCACATATCCATAATGACTTATAATCGAAAAACGACTAATTTTGCATACATTAAGTGTAAACGGAAAAACTAATATCGAATGATAAAGACACAGAACTATCGGCTTTTGCTCTGCCTGGCACTATTTGTACTGGCAGCATGCTCCGGTGCGAAAAAAGAAGAAGCTGCCGACGAAGGAGTGGCAACCGTATTGCCGGATGAGAAAAATGAAGTGACCGTGACGACCTTAAAACGGCAAACCTTCAACCATGAACTGGTAAGCAACGGTAAGGTAGTAGCTGGAGGAATGGCAGATTTGCGTTTTGAAAGTTCGGGGATCGTGGCACAGATTTATGTGAAAAACGGTGACCGGGTACATAAAGGACAAAAACTGGCGGAACTGGATAAATTCCGTTTGAAGAATAAGACCGCCCAAACCAAGGATGCTTTGGAGAAAGCGAAATTAGAATTGCAGGATGTATTGATCGGTCAGGGTTATGCGGCAGATGATACAGCCAAGGTGCCCGACGATATTATGCAGTTGGCAAGAGTGAAGAGCGGTTATGATCAAACCCTTTCCCAATACGAACTGGCTAAATATGAAGAAGAGCATGCTACGTTGGTTGCTCCTTTCGATGGAGTGGTGGCCAATCTCTTTTCTAAGCCATACAATGCAGCAAACACTTCCGATACTTTCTGTTCCATTATCGGGACACAGGGCATGGAAGCGGATTTTACTGTATTGGAGAGTGAACTTCCCCTTATTAAGAGTGGAGATAAAGTCGTTGTGACTCCTTATGCCGATCCTGCTGCAAAATATGAGGGGCGTATTTCAGAAATCAATCCCCTGGTGGACGACAAGGGTATGGTAAAGGTGAAAGCCATTGTCAGCGGACAGGGCAAACTGTTTAATGGCATGAATATTCGGGTGAATGTGCATCGCTCGCTTGGCGAACAGTTGGTCATTCCTAAGAGTTCCGTGGTGCTGCGTTCCGGTAAGCAAGTGGTCTTCACGTTGAAAGATAATAAAGCCAAATGGAATTACGTACAGACAGTATTGGAGAATTCAGAGAATTATACCATTGTGGAGGATGAAGTGCATGAAGGAGACGTGGTGATTGTGACGGGTAATGTAAACCTGGCTCATGAGGCACCGGTGATAATTAAAAATTAATAATTAAAGGGGGATGGTTAAGTTTCTGGTACATCGGCCCATTGCCGTATTAATGGCGTTTACCGCATGTTTTATTGTCGGTCTGGTGACGTATTTCACGTTGCCGGTATCTTTGTTGCCGGACATTGCCATTCCGGAGATTACGGTACAAATCTCGGCGCAGAATACTTCAGCCCGTGAGTTGGAGAATACTGTGGTAAAACCGTTGCGGCAACAGTTGATTCAAGTGGCACGCCTGAAAGACATGGACAGCGAAGCGCGGGATGGGGCAGGGCTTATCCGCCTGAGTTTTGATTTTGGCACGAATACCGACCTGGCTTTTATAGAGGTGAACGAGAAGATCGATGCTGCCATGAACTACCTGCCTAAGGATACTGAACGCCCTAAAGTAGTGAAGGCAAGCGCTACTGATATTCCGGTATTTTACCTTAACCTCACTTTAAAGAATGACAGTGCTTACAGGCAAACCGACGAACGGGCATTTCTTGATTTATGTGAGTTTGCTGAGAATGTTATTAAACGCCGTATTGAGCAACTGACAGAAGTGGCAATGGTGGATGTCACCGGCTTGGTGGAACGGCAACTACAGATTGTACCGGATAAAAATAAACTTGCAGTTCTGGGACTCTCCATTCAGGATGTGGAAACAGCGCTTGCGCAGAATAATGTGGAACCGGGCAGCATGATCGTGCGCGACGGATATTACGAATACAATATCAAATTCTCTACTTTGCTGCGCAAGGAAGATGATGTGAAAAATATCCTTATTAATAAAGAAGGCCGTATTATCCGCCTGGAGGAATTTTGTGAGATCGGCGTTGTTTCCGTCAAGGAGAAAGGGATCTCCATGAGCAATGGTAAGCGGGCAGTGACACTGGCCATCATCAAGCAGGCGGACGAGAATATGGATGACATGAAGGAGGCTATCGGCGGCACTATGGACTATTTTCAGAGTGTATATCCGGATATCGAGTTCAGTGTCAGTCGCAACCAGACGGAATTGCTGGATTATACCATCTCCAATTTGCAACAGAACCTTTCGTTGGGCTTCCTCTTTATCTGCATTGTAGCTGTCCTTTTTCTGGGGGATGTTAAATCACCGTTCATCATCGGATTGAGTATGGTGGTTTCCATTGTTATCTGTTTCCTCTTCTTTTATCTGTTCAAGATGTCCCTGAATATCATATCCCTTTCCGGACTGATTCTGGCGTTGGGTATGATGATTGATAGTTCCATTATTGTAACTGAGAATATTTCGCAATACCGGGAGCGGGGGTATTCGCTGAGGCGTGCATGTATTGCAGGTACCAGTGAGGTGATTACGCCTATGCTCAGCTCCTCATTGACTACGATAGCGGTATTCGTGCCGTTGATTTTCATGAGTGGTATTGCCGGTGCTATCTTCTATGACCAGGCTTTTTCTGTAACAGTGGGGCTGATGGTATCTTATTTTACAGGTATCATGCTGTTGCCGGTGCTCTATATGCTGGTATACCGCACAGGGCTGCGTAAGTCATGGTTCTCGCGTATCCGTATCAATAATCCTATAAAGGATCATACGCTCGACCGCTTTTACGATGCAGGAGTCGATTTTATATTTGCCCATAAAATGGCAAGTGTGCTATTCTGTATCATTTCTATTCCCTTGTGCGTATTTATGTTCTATTTCATAGGTAAGGAACGTATGCCGGAAATAGATCAGAATGAGCTGATTGCCCGTGTGGAATGGAATGAGAATATCCATGTGGACGAAAACCGCCACAGGGTAAATGTTTTATTTGAGACATTGAGAGAAGGGACAGTGGAGCAAACCGCCGCTATCGGACAACAAGATTATCTTTTAAATCGGGAACAGGCTCTTTCCTCTTCGGAAGCCGAGCTTTACTTTAAGACAAAAGACCCCTCGGAAATAGCTTTTTTACAAGAAAAAGTCTATCGCTTGCTCAAGTCAGAGTATCCATTGGCTGTTGTCTCTTTTTCGCCTCCTGAAACGGTGTTTGAGAAACTGTTTGTGACGGGAGAAGCAGATATTGTGGCTGAACTCTATTCCCGCAATAAGGAAAAAGTGCCGACTGCTGATGAATTGCGTGGTCTGGAGAATGAATTTATAACTCGCACGGGATATGCTCCTACAGGTATTGCTTTTGAAAATCAGTTGAATATCCGCATTAATAAGGAAAAACTATTACTGTATAATGTTTCGTATGATGAGCTGTATCGTGTGCTGAAAACTGCTTTCAAAGAGAACAGTGTGGCGACTCTTCACTCTTATCAGCAATATCTGCCGATCAGTATTGTAGGAGAGGAGCAGACTGTGAACACTATTTTGCAAGAGACACTGGTGCAGACACGGGCGGACAAGGACGGTGTTGAATATCTGCCTTTGCGTGAACTGGTATCGGTGGTGACGGCGGAAGACTTGAAGGCCATAACTGCAGGACGTAACGGAGAGTATGTTCCTTTCCGCTTTTACGAGGTGCAAAAAGCAGAACCACTGCTGCGGCAAGTGAAAGAAGTTGCGGATGCTACCGGAGATTGGGATACAGCTTTCTCAGGAAGTTTCTTTTCCAATCGCAAGATGTTGGATGAACTGGTAGTCATTCTGTTTATTTCTATTCTGTTGATGTATTTTATTCTGGCGGCACAGTTCGAGAGTTTTGTGCAACCGCTTGTCGTACTGCTTGAAATACCGATAGACGTAGCATTTGCCCTGGTACTGCTGTGGATATGCGGACATACGCTGAATCTGATGTCTGCTATCGGCTTAATCGTAACGTGCGGTATCATTATCAATGACTCTATCTTGAAACTTGATGCGATCAATGAATTGCGTAAGACGGGGATACCACTTCTGGAAGCTATCCATGAGGCGGGAAGGCGCAGGTTGCGCCCCATTATTATGACTTCGCTGACTACCATCTTTGCTATGGTGCCGTTGTTATTCTCTTTCGATATGGGATCGGAATTGCAGAAACCGCTTTCTATTGCTATGATTGGGGCGATGTTTATCGGTACACTGGTCAGTCTGTTCATTATTCCTTTGATATATTGGTTTATTTACCGGAACAAAAAAGCTTGATACAATGAAGAAACTTAGTTTGATAATTCTATTCGGACTTTCTCTGATACTTCCTGCCATTGCGCAGCAGCAGATAACGCTGGATTTGCAACGAACCATTACCATGGCAAACGACAGTTCGCTGGAAGCTTTCCGTACCAAAAATATGTATCTGTCCGGCTATTGGGCGTACCGCACTTATAAGGCAAACCGTTTGCCGAGCTTGACTCTGAATATGACCCCTGCACAATACAACCGTGACATTACAAAACGTTATGACTCTGAGCAAGACTTGGATATTTACCGTAGTCAACAATCTTTCTATGCATACGGTAATCTAGCCATCAAACAAAATTTTGACTTGACCGGCGGTACGTTCTATCTGGATACGGAGTTGGGGTATATGCGCAGCTTTGGTTCTAATAGTTACACCCAGTATACCAGTGTTCCTATACGTGTAGGCTATTCACAAAGTCTGGTAGGTTATAATCCTTTCCGCTGGGAACGGAAAATAGAACCGCTGAAATATGAAAAGGTAAAGAAAGAGTATATCTATAATGCCGAACAGGTGTCCGAACAAGCCACTACCTACTTCTTTGAACTGGCTATGGCGCAAGCCGAATATGATCTGGCAAAAGAAAATGTTGCTTCTTCCGATACGCTTTATCGCATCGGTATGCAACGCCTGAAGATAGCCTCTATCAGTCGTGCAGACCTTCTGACACTGAAGCTGGACGTTGTGAACGCCCGCAATACTTTGCAAAATGCAGAGAGTTCATTGAAGCGTGCCATGTTCTCATTGGCTTCTTTCCTTAATTTGGAAAAGAATACAGAAATACGGCTTGTCCTTCCCAGCCGTCCCGGAGAACTGACTATTCCGGTAGATGCCGCTTTGGATGCTGCGCGTACAAACAATCCCAATTTCCTGGGTTTGCGTCAGGATGTATTGGAGGCTGAACAGAATGTGGACAAGACTAGAAAAGAGTCCCGCTTCAATGCCAGTATCAATGCCAGTGTCGGTTTCAATCAGGTGGCAGAGAAGTTTGGCGAAGCCTACAATCGACCCATGCAACAGGAGATGGTTTCTGTCAGCGTTTCTATCCCTTTAGTGGACTGGGGGGTGCGTAAAGGCAAATACAATATGGCTCGTAATAACCTGAATGTGATAAAGACCTCTTCCCGCCAGAGCGAGATCAGTATTGAAGAAGAAGTCATTATGACCGTGAGCGATTTCAATGTCCAGCAAGATCTGGTGACAAGTGCCGAGGAAGCCCTCGATCTCTCTATCCTGGCATATAATGAAACCCGCCAGCGTTTCATCATCGGCAAAGCCGACATCAGCAGCCTTACCCTGTCATTGAACCGTCAGCAAGAGGCCCAGCGCAACTATATATCGGCTCTGAAGAACTATTGGCTGAACTACTACAAAATCCGCAAACTGACCTTGCATGATTTTGCCAGTGGCTTCTCCCTTTCCGACAAGTTCGACTATAGCCATTAATCCTGCGTTGGTCGTGGCTTTTAATCTTTAATTGTTAAATTTTAATTATGCAACGTCTCTCTCCTTTCACCCTCATCGTCACCTTTGTCTGTCTGGCACTGGTAGGTTTGGCTCTGGTTCCGATGCTTCCGGTCAAGCTGAACCCGTCGCGTACATTGCCGGGCTTCACGGTGCGCTTCAGTATGCCGGGCACTTCGTCGCGGGTGGTGGAAATGGAGGCGACGAGCAAACTGGAATCCATGTTGGCCCGTATCAAAGGGGTAAAGGCCATGTATTCTACTTCCGGTAACGGTTATGGCTCGATAACGGTAGATTTGGATAAACATGCGGATGTGGATGCAGTACGTTTTGAAGCTTCCACAATCATTCGACAGACGTGGTCGCAATTACCTTCCGGAGTGAGCTATCCGTATATCGATATGAAAGTACCCGATGAGAATGCATCCCGCCCGTTTCTTTCGTTTACACTGAATGCACCCTCCACGCCTATACTGATACAACAATATGCAGAAGAGCATATCAAGCCCCGATTGGCTCAACTTCAAGGCATTTATAAGATTGATTTAAGTGGCGCTACTCCGATGGAGTGGCGGTTGGAGTATGACAGTGAACAACTACGGACCTTGGGTGTCAGTATCTCAGATATCCGTCAGGCCATCCAGTTACACTATAATAAGGAGTTTCTGGGTACGCACAACATGGATACGCCCGAAGGCAAACAATGGATACGCTTGGTGTTGGTGCCGGATGGAGTCAGTGGGCGGTTCGATCCTTCGGATATCACTGTGGCGGCTTCCGACGGAAAAATCATCCATTTGGATGAACTTGTGAAGGTAGCTCATGTGGAAGAAGATCCTCAAAGTTATTATCGTATCAATGGTTTGAATTCCATTTATATGTCGATCACAGCGGTGGAAACTGCCAATCAGTTGCAATTGAGCAATGAAGTAATGGCGGAAATGGAAGATATACGCCTGACATTGCCTCCCGGCTATGAGGTGCATACCAGTTATGATGCTACGGAATATATTCGTGAAGAACTTAATAAAATTTATTTCCGTACCGGATTGACAGTACTTATTTTGCTGGTGTTTGTCTGGATTATCACATTGAATCTGAAATATCTGCTTCTCATAGTTACCAGTTTGGTAATAAACATTGCCGTTGCAGTTATTTTCTACTATATGTTCGGTCTGGAGATGCAATTGTATTCATTGGCAGGGATTACTGTGTCCTTGAACCTTGTGATAGACAGTACTATCGTTATGACCGACCATATCTTGCACCGGCGTAATTTGAAAGCATTTATGTCTGTGCTGGCGGCTACTTTGACCACGATGGGGGCTTTAGTCATCATTTTCTTTCTGGACGAGAAGATCCGGCTGAATTTGCAGGATTTTGCTGCTGTAGTGATTATTAACCTGGCAGTTTCTCTTTTTGTTGCTCTTTTCTTTGTACCGGCTATGATTGAAAAGATTAGTTTGGTGAAGAAATCTTCAAAGAAGACCTTGCGGCACAAAAACAGGCGAATGGTATTTCGTCCTTATCAGTGGTTGCAGAATGCGAAGCAATGGATGCACCGGCATATATGTATTCGCAGGTTGCCTGTTTATTTTACCCATTTCTATCAGGCGCTTATTCGTTTTCTTCTCCGTTGGCGGGTGGCGGTGTGCATTGTGCTGTTGCTGGGGTTCGGATTGCCGGTCTTCCTTCTTCCTGAGAAGTTGGAAGGAGAAGGTAAATGGGAAGAAAGGTATAATAAGACATTGGGATCTTCTACCTATAAGGAAAAAGTGAAACCTATAGTGGATAAGGCTTTAGGCGGAAGCTTACGGCTGTTCGTTCAGAAGGTATACGAAGGAAGCTATTTTAGTCGTAATGAGGAAGTTGTGCTTTATGCCAATGCCAATCTGCCAAATGGAAGTACGCTGGAGCAAATGAATACATTGGTGAAGCGCGTAGAGACTTATCTTACTGGTTTTAAGGAGATCAAGCAGTTCCATACTTCTGTGTATAATGCACGTAGAGGGAATATTCAGATTTACTTTAAGAAAGAATACCAGCATAGCGGTTTCCCGTATACACTGAAAGCAAATCTGATAGGTAAAGTTTCCGAACTGGGTGGCGGTAGCTGGGATGTATATGGCCTGCAAGATCAGGGATTCAGTAATGACGTTCGTGAAAGCGCAGGTTCTTATCGTATCAAGATGTACGGTTATAATTACGATGAACTTTATGCATGGGCCGAGAAACTGAAAGAAGTATTGCTTTCGCACCGCCGCATAAAAGAGGTATTTATTAAGTCGGAATTCTCTTGGTGGAAAGATGATTATCAGGAATTCTATTTCAACTTGAATAAGGAACGCATGGCTCAGGAAGGTATTGATGCACAACACCTGTTTGCAGCTATTCAGCCGATATTCGGTAAGAACATGCAGGTGGGTTCGGTCATGACGGAAAGTGGCACGGAGAGTGTGAAACTTTCTTCACGTCAGTCACGTGATTATGATGTGTGGGCTATGCAGTTCTTTCCGTATGGTGCGGATGATGGAAAGCACTATAAGCTTTCCGAATTGGCTACGGTGGAAAAGGGGCAGATGCCGCAGCAGATAGCCAAAGAGAACCAGCAATACCGTCTTTGTCTGCAATATGAATATATCGGTTCGTACGAACAAGGTAATAAGATACAGAAGCGGGACTTGGAAGAGTTTAATAAGCTGCTTCCAATGGGATATACAGCCGAGTCGGATAGCCAGTCGTGGGCATGGAACAAGAAAGATAATAAGCAATATCTGTTGTTGTTGGTTGTGATTGCTATTATTTTCTTTACGACGAGTGTGCTGTTCAATTCGTTAAAACAACCTTTGGCTATCATTTTCGTCATTCCGGTATCTTATATCGGTGTATTCCTCACATTCTACTGGTTCCGCCTGAATTTCGACCAGGGAGGTTTTGCATCCTTTGTATTGCTTTGTGGCATTACCGTGAATGCCAGTATTTATATTTTGAATGAGTATAACAGTATTCGCCGCCGCTTTCCGCGCCTTTCCATGCTTCGTGCTTATACAAAGGCATGGAATGCTAAAATAGTGCCTATTTTCCTCACGGTAGTTTCCACGATTCTGGGTTTCATCCCTTTCATGGTGGGGACGGAGAAAGAGGCTTTCTGGTTCCCATTGGCGTCGGGTACTATTGGTGGGTTAATCATGTCTATTATCGGTATTTTCTTCTTTTTACCGGTGTTCTGTTTACCGAGAAAGAAAATACTCAAATCAAAACTGCATAAAGCTTAGAGGAAATTCATCTACAGAAATACTAAGGCATACTGGCAGAAATGTAAGTTTGAAATGGATGATGTTTATGAAAATCAGTATATTTGTAGCATCATACATGAATAATAACCTATGCATATTATATTGAAACTACTATTGCTACGGGAACGGCTGTTTTGTTTGTTATTTCTTTTCGGGATGACTGTACTTGCGGCATCTTGTCAGCACTCTGAAAGGGAAGTTTCTGTTCGTCGCACTACGACTTTAAGAGCTGCCGACACAGTACAAAGCCCGTCGTTGAAGGGTTTCATCTATTGCTATTATGGTCGTCAAGACCTAAATAGGGGCACTCTGAGGATGCATTGCATTATTTCTCGCAAGCAGCCGGGTTATTCAAACAGAAGTCTTTGACAGGGTCTTATGCCAATGCTTTGCGAAATATGGGGCGTGCCTATCTTTTATCTTTCCGTCCGGATAGTGCTTTATATTGTTACTTGCAGGCGCAAGAGGCTGTAGCTGACTTCGATCCCATCTTATTTATGGATATTTCTACCGAATTATCCATTATTTGCCGGAATGTGGAAGATTGGGAAGAAGCTAAACGGCAAATGCTTCAATATCGTAGGAGATCGGCAACAGACGAACTTCCGATGCGACGGTCTTCTATGATAGGGATGTTTCTGATAAAGGAGGATTTTATGAATGGAAGGAAGCGGAGTCTGAGTGCATTACAAAGTGAAGAGTTTAAGATAGAAGATTATCGCCGGTTCGCTTCAGAATATCAGGAGCTTTATATGGATTGGTATCGGATGAATGAAGATCAGCAGGAATTGGATCGTGATATAAAGGAGAAATATAATAATGAAGTCTTGAAGAATGAAAACCAGAGGATTAGAAACGAGTTGCTGAGCCGTAAGGTATGGTTGCTGTCTATCGGTTTCGGAGCAATGTTTTTGGTTGTAATTGGCTTTGTGTCTTTCCATTTATATAAACGGAATGTTCGGAGGCGTATCGAAAGTTTGCTTGCCCGTCTGAAAGAGAATGAGAAACAATTGGATGAAGGAAGGGTGGAATCGGAAGAAGAACGAGAGCAATTATTACAGGAGAATAAAGAGTTGTCCCAACAGATAGAAAGGTTGTCTGTCCGGCAAAAGGATAAGGATGAACTGAACTCTTGTTTGCAGAAACTGAATATATCCTATACAAAACAACTGAAAGAATATCAGGAAATTCATTCGTTATTGCCTGTTGAGCGTACACTTGCACTGAGTCGGTTATGTCAGTTGCGTTGCCAGCCAGTATGTGAGTTGGTGAAATCGGATGAGGAATGGGGGGGGATATTTGGAGTAATTGATACTCTTTATGGTGATATATCGGCAAAACTGGATGATTATAAACTTGGCATGCAGGAACGGAGAATCTGTTATCTTATCCGTGCCGGGTTTACTAATGCCATGATTGCTACTGTTACTAATGTGACTGTCGATGCTATTGCGAAGTCGAAGCAACGTATGAAGAGCAAGTTTTTGCTGCCTGGGGGTGATACTTTTGATGATTTTATACGGAAATTGTAGAGAATGAAGAGGATGTTTTGTCCGGTTGATGCTCTTCTTTTTGCTTTAATTCTTGGGCTAATGTATTGATTTTTAGTGTTATAATCTATCTGTTTTTTGTCCAGTATCTTTTCTTGTTTAAGTGTAGTATCCTGCCTAACTTTGCTACATTCCAAGTCGGGATGTTAGCTGCATTTCAACTTTGATGCTGATACCGTAAGGCTTTGATCATAATGGAGTAGCTGGCTGTTATGATGGATAGGGCGGAGTCTTTTCTCTATTGTTTTACTTAAAATTGAATGCTTATGAAAAAGATTTTGAATGTCTCGGAAATGAAGCAGGTGCGTGGAGGGGCACAAGTTTCCAGCATGTGTGGTGAAGGTGAAAAACTGTACACTTGTAGAACGACTGTTGGCAATTCTACAAGCTCTGGGGCTATATGTGGTTCAAGTCAGAGTACAGCTGAACTTCACGTCAAGCTAAACTTATATGCACAAGATGCAAGTTTGGCTCTTGATGGCGGTGTAAGAGTTTCATGTAGTTAATGTAACTTAAATGAGAACTGAATGATAGTGGAATAAAACCAGCTTTCATTCAGTTCTTTAAAAATATTATTATGAGATTAATCTGCATCATATTGCTTTTATTACTATCTTCTTGTTTACATAAAAAAGCAGGAAACAGTTTGCCAGTTATTATACCTGATGAATTTTCGGCAAAATCTAAGAATATATTGGATTGTGTCGATACAGTGATGTATGTACAATTGGATAATTCTATTCTTATACCTAAGATTATAAAGTCTTTTTGGTTAGATAGTTGTATTATAGTGCATAGTTATGAAGGGATATTGAGATATGATGAGAAAGGCCGCTTTATGTATAAAATAGGTGATGTGGGAGAAGGACCGGAAGAATATCCCCGTAATTTATATTATGTAACTGTCGACAAAGTAGAACAGGTGGTATATGTTTATCTGATATTTCAGGAGGAATTACTAAGTTATTCTTTCTCTGGTAAGTTCTTGAATCGTGTACCAGTACAGATACCAGCCAATTTAAAGAAAATAGTATATCCGGAGCCAAATGCTTTTTTGTGCAAGATGATTTATTGTTCTTTTATTATAATACAAATCAGGGGCTTGATAAAACAAAGCCATTATATTGGTTGTCTGTAGATAAAGATGGGCGCTTGGTACATTTCCGTAAAGGATATGATGATAAATTGAAAAATACAAATGGTGCCGGCTTCTTTTTGTTTCCGATGAATGCGTGTGATAATACAGTTGTATATTGGGATTTGTTGAATGATACAGTGTTTAGTGTGGGTGCACATAGGGCAACTCCTGTTTATCTATGGGGAAAAGGAAACTTTCGTTTGCTGGAAACAGACGGTATGTCTATTCCAATAGAAAGAAGGATCTGTACAATGTTCGCAGATACAAATTTATTTTCTTTATTTCTTTTGACTAATTATGGTTCGGGAGACTCAAAAGTCATGTTTTATGGCTTTTATGATAAACAAGAGAAACTTTTTTATAGATTAGGGGAAGAAGAACTTATTTTTGATAAAAAGACTGGTTTGTCTTTATGGGGGCGTGAACTACAATATGATGTCATAGATAGGCGTGAGTATTTGTTGACACAAGTGCAAACTGTTGATTTAATGAATATATCGGAATTACTTCCATGGGGAATTGATCAGGATGATTTGGAAGGTAATCCGGTATTAGTCTTGATTCGATTGAAAGATGAATAAAAATCTATAAATCATTGAATACATGAAAACACTATTATCAACCTATTTGCATGAGTTACATATTCCTTTTACCAGAAGCTATGCCGATAAGCTTTTTGCAGAGCATCCACATCGTTATAACTTATATGGTTTATCGGATATGCTATCTGTATATAAGATAGAAAATGCCGGAATACAGGTGGAGGATAAAGACTTAAGAGAATTAGCTTCTCCTTTTGTGGCGCATGTCAGTAATGATTTTGTGGTAGTAAAGCAAATGTCTGACCAGGCTGTCGATTATGTTTGGCGTGAGAAAGAGATATCTGTGTCTGTAGATGAATTTAAAAAGCTATGGTCAGGTATCGCACTTGTTGCTGAACCGGGAGAATCTTCAAGAGAACCGGAATATGAGAAGCACCGGGAGACTGCACTTGTTAATTCTGTTCAGAAAATAGGAATAATTATGATTTTGGTTGTTTTATTGGTCTTGGGGAGTTGGGAGCATCATTTATTCTCTTCTGTAACAGGTGGTTTCTTATTGTTTATTAATCTGGCAGGTGTTGGTGTGAGTTTTCTGTTGTTATTGAAACAAGGTAAAGTACAGAGTGAGTATACAGATAAGATTTGTTCACTGTTTAAACAAGGTGATTGTAACAGTGTGTTAGAATCTGATGCAGCAAAATTAGGAGGGACGTTTAGTTGGAGTGAAATAGGGCTTGGGTATTTTATTTCAAGTCTTATTTTGGTGGTATTTTACCCTCAATGGATGCCCTATTTAATGCTTGCCAACTTATTATCTTTGCCTTATACAGGTTGGAGTGTATGGTATCAATATAAGGTTGCTAAACAATGGTGCCCGTTGTGCTTGTCTGTGTTACTGCTTTTGTGGATGACGGCTATTGTGAATGTATTCGGGCAATGGAGATTACCAACTTTTGAGATGCAAGATATGCTGTCTGTGGCAATACTTTATTTACTTCCTTTCTTGTCTTTACATCTATTATCAGAACGTTGGTTCCGTTCGGAACAGTTGGAGAATGTGAAGTATGAATTGAATAATCTGAAAGCGTCAGATAGTGTTTTTCTTTCTCAATTGGAGTTACAACCTCATTATAAAGTAAATCCGGCTACTTCTCAAATAGTTTGGGGATATCCGCAAGCAAAGTTGCGTATTACGGTCTTGACCAATCCTCATTGTAATCCATGTGCGCAGATGCATAAGCGCATTGGTGCGTTGTTGAAGGAAATGGGAGATAAGGTTTGTGTTCAGTATATCTTTTCTTCCTTTAATAAGGAACTTGAAAAGAGTGCCCGATTTCTTCTTGCCGTTTATCAACAAGAAAATCAAGAGAGAGCTGAAGCAATTTATAATGATTGGTTCGCTGGAAAGAAATATCTGGGAGAGGCTTATATCCTAACGTTTGATTATGATTTGGAGTCTGTAGAGGTTAATCGTGAGTTGAGTAAACATAAAGAGTGGCAACTTGAAAACAGATTGACAGCAACTCCTACTGTTTTGATAAATGGTTATCAATTACCGGATAGTTATAAAATTGAAGATATGAGGCATTTTGGAGATTTAAATATCAATCAATGAAACACTCGTTCCCATATTATCATCAGGCGGATGCAATGGATTGTGGTCCTACCTGTTTGCGGATGATTGCTAAATACTATGGTAAAAGCTATTCATTACAGACATTGCGTGCACGCTCATTTATATCCCGTGAAGGAGTATCATTATTGGGGATTAGTGATGCGGGAGAGGCTATCGGTTTTCGGACGTCAGGAGTTTATGTATCATTTGAGCAATTTATTACAGATGTACCGTTACCTTGCATCTTACATTGGAACCAAAATCATTTTGTCGTTTGCTATGGCATTAAAAAAAGAAAAGGGGAATATTGGTTTCAGATTGCTGATCCCGGAAAACAGATGGTGACTTATAATGAACAGGAATTTAAGAAGTGCTGGCTGTCGACAAGGACAGAGAGGGAAGATGTCGGTACAGCATTGGTATTGGAACCCGGACCGGACTTTTATCATCGTGAGGATGAACCGGAGATTAGAGAACGAGGATTGCTTTTTTTTCTGAGATATCTCACTCCTTATAAAAAACAATTGATACAGTTGATACTGGGGATGCTAACAGTCAGTTTGTTGCAATTGATTCTCCCTTTTCTGACGCAATCATTGGTGGACGTAGGTATCCGTGATAGTAATTTGAATTTTATCATTCTGGTACTGATAGCACAAATCATAATATCTGTATCGCAACTTTCGGTAGAGTTTATTCGTAGTTGGATACTATTACATGTTAACACACGTATTACTATCTCTTTAATATCTGATTTTCTGGCTAAGTTAATGAAATTGCCATTGCACTTCTTTGACTCAAAAATGGTAGGTGACATTATGCAACGTATCGGTGATCATGAGCGTATTAAAACGTTCCTGACAGGGTCATCCATTACCACACTCTTTTCCTTTGTCAATTTCTTTATTTTTGGCTTTGTTCTTGCTTATTATAATTTGACAGTGTTAGGTATCTTCTTATTGGGTAACACTTTGTATGTGTGTTGGATACTCGTTTTTATGAAGTATCGGCGGGAATTGGATATACGCCGTTTTGCACAAGCGGCAGGCGAACAAAGCAACCTGATACAAATTGTAACCGCTATGCAGGAAATCAAACTAAACAACTGTGAGACTCAGAAATGCTGGCAGTGGGAACGTATACAGGTGAAACTGTTCAAAATTAGTATAAAAGGTTTGGCACTGGGACAGATTCAGCAAGTGGGTTCCATATTCTTTAATCAAACTACCAATATTGTGATTTCCTTTATTGCGGCAAAAGCCGTAATAGATGGACAGATGACGTTGGGTATGATGATGTCTCTGACCTATATTATCGGTCAGTTGAGTTCTCCGGTATCTTCTTTTATTGGTTTTGCACAGCAATTTCAGGATGCCAAAATTAGTTTGGAGCGTCTGAACGAGATACATGGACGGAAAGACGAGGAACAGGATATTTCTTCAAAACTTACAGTGTTGCCGGAAAAAGGGGATATACGGATAGAGAATGTTTCATTCAGTTATGACGGTGCAAACAGGGATTATGTATTGGATGATGTTTCTTTACACATTCCTCAGCATAAAGTGACCGCAATTGTAGGGGCGAGCGGTAGTGGCAAAACTACTTTGATAAAATTGATGCTTGGTTTTTATACTCCCAATAAAGGAGCGATCAAGATACAGGATACTCCGTTAGAGAACATTAATCCACATTTATGGCGTGCCCGAACCGGATCTGTGATGCAGGATGGTTTTATATTCTCCGAGACAATTGCACAGAATATTGCGGTAGGTGAGGAGCAGATTGATATTGAACGTTTGAGACATGCGGTGACCATTGCCAATATCCGTGATTTTATAGATTCCTTACCGTTGGGATACAATACTAAAATCGGTATGGAAGGAAATGGCATCAGCCAAGGACAGAGACAGCGTATTTTGATAGCCCGTGCGGTGTATAAGAATCCGGATTACCTGTTTTTTGATGAAGCCACCAATGCACTGGATGCGAATAATGAACGCGAGATAATGGAGCATTTGCATGAATTTTATAAAGGGAAAACAGTTGTAGTAGTGGCTCACCGGCTGAGTACGGTGAGGGATGCAGATAATATTATAGTACTGGATAAAGGTAAAATAGCCGAAGAGGGAACCCACAAGGAACTGGCAGAACGGAAGGGGTTATATTACCGGTTGGTAAAGAATCAATTGGAGTTGGGTAATTAAAAATTGGTAATTTAAGACAGTGGAAGAGGAAAAGAAATATAAAGAGATAGAGCTGCGTAGCGAGGAAGTGCAGGAAGTGATGAATCACATTTCCCCTTGGGTGGTGAGATGGGGGATAACTGTGCTGTTCATTATTCTGTTGGCTTTGCTGGCAGGGTGCTGGATTTTTAAATATCCGGATGTCTTGCAGGCGGAAGTGACACTGACTACTGAGGAACCTCCCGCTTTTATATTGGCGCGTTCTATGGGTAAAATAGATACTTTATATGTACACAATGGCGATACGGTGAAGGCAGGCGAACATTTGGGAGTCATTCAGAATGCTTCTGTTACGGAAGATGTACTATGGCTGACGGACCGTATGAAAGACTGGGAAATAGCAGGTTATGAACCGGTGAAAGGGGCCGAGTATTTTATAGGTAAGCGTTTGCAATTAGGAGAATTGCAGTCTGAATATGCTTCATTTATGATTGCTCTTTCAGATTACGTTCGCTTTATCGAGCAAGATTATTATGCAAAGAAGATGGATGCAGGAAAGATACAACTGGCCGGGCAGCGTTCTTATCTTAACTTGGTGGAGCGTGAACATACACTGACCGAAAAAGAAATGGAACTGGCGCAGAGTATGTACGACCGGGATTCCATTTTGTATGCGAGGAATGCAATGATTGTGGCAGAATTTGAAGAGTCGGGCAGCCGTTATTTGCAGAGTTTACGTACCAGAGAAACTTCCGGCATGAGTTTGTTGCAGGCTGAAATGCAATTAAAACAACAGGAGGAAAACTTGCTGGACTTGGGTAAACAGGCTTATGATGAGGAACAGAACCGCAGGCTTGAATTGAAAAATGCAATTGAGCAGCTTCAGGCACAGCTGAGTTCGTGGGCACAGAATTATCTGTTTAGTAGTCCTATCTGCGGTAAGATAACTTTTATGACAGTTTGGAGCCGCAATCAGAATGTACAGTCGGGTGAGACTGTTTTTGTGGTTCAGTCTTCCGAAGATTCGAATGTGGTTGGTAAAGCCAAACTCCCTTTACAAGGTTCGGGAAAGGTGCAGGTGGGACAGAAAGTGCATATCCGTATGGATAATTACCCCGATCAGGAATTTGGTTATGTGAGAGGGAAGGTGGAAAGTATCTCTCCGGCTCCGACGGAAGATGGACTTTATGTTGTGGAAATAGTATTGCCGGAAGGTTTGCATACGAATTATGGTAAAACCCTTCCGACTTTACGTGAATTGAAAGGTACGGCAGACATTATATTGGCAGACAGAAATGTATTGGAACGTTTATTAGCCCCGTTAAGGAAGATAGTAGAATACGAAGACTAATTCTTCAGCAGTATAATTCCGGCAATAATATGAGGAAAATCTTCCCCCATATTATATGCCAGGATTTCTTATCTATTTATAAGCTGTCTGATATCGAGTTGTACTTTTCAGCTTTTTCCCGGGAACATCGTGCAGTTTTGGGCGGCTTGGACGTATGTCATAGGCGTTCATCCACTTTTCAAGGACATCACGAAGTTTTTGTAGTTCCTGATTATATGCATTTTCCACAACCAAATTTCTCATTTCCCCTCTATCATTCTGCATATCAAACAGTTGTTCACGATGTCTTCCTTTATCATAAAGCACATATTTATAACGTTCACTGCGTACCACCCAGCCCCTTGTCTTGCTACCGTCAAACCGTGTTTCGGTGATGATATATTCTTGATGCAAGGCTTGTGGGTTGCCTTCTTCCACAATTTTCCGGAAAGACTTTCCGGCTGTCCCCTCCGGCATTTTGGCACCTGCCCAGTCGCATACGGAAGCGAAGAAATCTATACCGTTACTGATAAGCTGAGGTAATACTTTGCCTGCATTCTTCTTGCCGGGCAGGGTTACGATAAGAGGAATGTTGA
>OGRQ01001348.1_pt1 | contig 23122 bp, 10 predicted proteins | sample 1553521 | NCBI WGS metagenome assembly OGRQ01 (sample SAMEA2580088, study PRJEB22360) | human gut metagenome | biome: human gut; feature: human-associated habitat; material: faeces | place: Denmark | collected 2008/2010
AACCCGCCGCAAAACAGACAGGCTATTTCAAAAAATCCCCCATCTACTTTGCGGCAGTTTGCTCTGCATTTTTTACCTTTTATATAATAGTGAACCGCCCACCGGTTAAATCCAATGGGGTTCCGGTTTCAAGTCAGAAGCTGCCTGACATCTTAATACTCAAACACTGCCACACCATAGGCCGGAAGCGGGTATGCGATCGAATACGCCTGACCGTCGCATTCCTTTTTCACCGGTTTGTAAGTAAGCGGACGTTTTTCCCCTTTTCCTCCGTACTTTTCCTCATCACTGTTCAAAACAAGCTTCAGCGTTTTCCTCGTCGGAACGCCGACTCTGTAATCTTCTCTTTCCACAGGAGTAAAGTTGCAGACGAAAAGCAAATTCTTTTCTTTATTCTTGGAATGTCTTACAAAGCTGTAAATACTTCTGAAAATATCATCCGCATTGATCCACTCAAATCCCGCCGGATCATTGTCCATTTCATAAAGAGCTTTATTGTTTTTATACAAATGAAGCAGATCCCGATACCAGTTCTGAATATCTCTGTGCTCAGGTTCGGCGAGCAGGAACCAATCGATCTCTCTCTTTTCGCTCCATTCTCTAAGCTGTGCAAATTCCTGACCCATGAACAGAAGCTTCTTTCCCGGATGGCCCATCATAAACGCATAGCCTGCTTTTAGGTTGGCAAATTTATCGAACCCAAGTCCCGGCATTTTATTGATCATCGAACACTTCAGATGAACAACTTCGTCATGCGACAACACAAGAATATAATTTTCACTGTATGCATACTGCATCGCAAACGTCATCATATGATGTGCATTTTTACGGAAATACGGATCAAGTTTCATGTACTCCGTAAAATCGTGCATCCATCCCATATTCCATTTCAGGCTGAAACCAAGGCCGTCGTCTTCGGGCGATCCTGTCACCTTCGGCCATGCCGTCGATTCTTCCGCGATCATCACAGCGCCTTTGTTCCGTCCCAGAACAACCGAATTCAAATGTTTAAAGAAATCGATCGCCTCAAGATTCTCGTTGCCTCCGTATTTGTTCGCGACCCACTGTCCGTCCTGTTTTCCGTAATCAAGATAGAGCATCGACGCAACAGCATCCACACGGAGCCCGTCCACATGGAAATGTTCGATCCAGAATAATGCGTTTGCAATCAGGAAGTTGCGCACTTCCGCTTTTCCGTAATCAAATACTTTCGTTCCCCAATCCGGATGTTCTCCGAGTCTGGGATCTGCATACTCGAATGTCGGAGTTCCGTCAAAATCAGCAAGCCCGTGAGCATCTTTCGGAAAATGCGCCGGAACCCAGTCAAGAATCACTCCTATATTGTTTTTATGCAGAAGGTCAACCAGATATGCAAAATCTTCAGGACTTCCGTATCTTGAAGTCGGCGCATAATATCCCGTAACCTGATATCCCCACGAACCGTCAAACGGATGCTCTGCAATGCCCATCAGTTCTACATGAGTGTATCCCATCTCTTTTACATATTTTACGATCGCCTCGGCGAACTCTCTGTATGTGTAGAATCCTTCATCTTCCCTTCCCGGGTGACGCATCCACGAACCCATATGAACTTCATAGATCGACATCGGATTCTTCTTATGATTCCATGTCTTCCGCGCTTTCATCCATGCGTCATCCGTCCATCTTATACGGGAAAGATCCGTAATACGAGACGCCGTTCCCGGACGAAGCTCCGCATAATTTGCAAACGGATCCGCCTTATAAAGAAGCTCGCCTTTCTGCGTCTCAATACAGAACTTATAAAGCTGTCCTTCTTTCGCTTCCGGTACAAACTTCACATAAATACCTAGAGGCTCCTGACGCTCCATTCTGTCTCTTTCCAAATTCCAGTCATTAAATTCCCCGACTACAGACACATTCTTCGCATTCGGCGCCCATACCGCGAAATAAACGCCCTCCGTTTTGTCGTTCACTACTTTATGTGCGCCTAATTTTTTATAGATCTCGTAATGGTTTCCCTGACCAAACAGGTAATGATCCAATTCTCCTATCTCATAGGCATGTTCATTCGCTTTCATACTTGCCGCATCCGCCGCAGTGTTTTTCGCCGGACTGTTCGCCCTGTTCCGGCTTGCGCCGCCTGACGCCTTTTTCACCGCACTGCCCGCCATACCGCCGGCTGCATGATTCACGATGCCTTTGCCTGCACTTTTTGCCGCGTTTCTGCCCGCACCTTTTCTCCTTGCCATAAAAGCCCACCTCGCCGTTTCCTCATAATAAAATATCGAAGCGTTTCTGCCCGCTTCCGTGATAGTTTCATTATACTTGATTCCGTCCAAAAAATAAAGAGAAACAGACAGCTCTTTCCCGCCCGTTTCTCTTGTATTTTGTCTATTTATGCACACATTTTAAATTATAGTCTATTATCGTGCTTCTTTATATATTAAAATCTTTTTCAGAAAGAATAATACGGTCTGACTCGTCTGTATTTCTTCCAAAAACTTTCCGCATCAATTTCTTCGCGGACGCCTTCTGAGAATGACGGATCGCGTCATCCATAACTTCTTTCACTTCCGCAACCGTCACAAAATGATCTTCCCTCTGCAGAGAATCAATTTTACTATACAGCGCAAGAATTCCCATCTCGTCAATGTGATATCCGTTTTCTTTCGCATACGTCTGACCGAACGTAACAAGCTCATCGTTGATGAAAATCGGCACTTCCAGTCTTGATGTGAATTTTTTCCTGAATTCTCTGTTCGATGACAACAGTCTGTCAAGCGGCTTTCTCTGCTCTTCCAAGACGATCAGCATCTCGCCTGTATCCTGCTCCATCGCTTTATTAAGACGCGCAACTGTCTTTTCATTCATTTTGGACGCTTTCTCAATGATCAGAGCGCCGCCGTAAAGTTTTTCGACAATATCGCTGATCTTCTTCTTATTCAGAGAATCTCCTGTCACGATCGCGACCTTGCCCTGACGGATGTCTCTTTGCTTCTGGATCGCTTTCACGACGTCAACGGCAAGAACCGTTTTTCCGTTGCCTTTATTTCCAATGATAAGCAAGTTGCCCGTTCTCGAAGTCCCTTTTCTGTTCGTACAGTTCTTATCCTGCTCAAGCACATCGACAAGCTGTTCGCTCATTCCGCGCACCGGAACAAAGTAAGAAAACAGTTTCTTCTGTTCCTCTGTAAGTCCGGCTCTCGTTCCGATACCGCTTTGCATCTCAAGGTCATATCTTCCATGTACGACAAAACCGGTATCCATTGACAATGCATCCGAGATCTCATCGAGCGGAAGCGGCGCAGTCTTACCTGTCGCAATCAGCTTCGCAGTCTCTTTACGGCTAAGCGGTGTCGTCGCCGACATAATGTCGATCGGCTCGTCATCATCAGGAATCTCTCTGTCGTCATCCTCTCCCGAATAATCAGGATTTACTGTGAACTCATCCTCAATGTCCTGAATCTCTTCCGCGTCATCTTCCCCGAAGAAATACTCGTCATCTGCGTTTCCTTCCGCCTCTTCGATCACTTCATCCGCTTCTTCGTAGTAATCTTCTTCCGGTTCTTCGATCACTTCTTCTGACTCTTCATAGTAATCTTCTTCCGGCTCTTCGATCACTTCTTCTGACTCTTCATAGTAATCTTCTTCCGGTTCTTCGATCACTTCCTCTGATTCTTCATAGTAATCTTCCTCCGGTTCTTCGATCACTTCTTCTGATTCTTCATAGTAATCTTCTTCCGGCTCTTCGATCACTTCGTCTGCTTCTTCGTAGTAATCTTCCTCCGGTTCTTCGATCACTTCCTCTGATTCTTCATAGTAATCTTCTTCCGGCTCTTCGATCACTTCGTCTGCTTCCTCATAGTAGTCTTCTTCAAAGTAATCGTCATCCAAATCTTCCTCGAACTCCTCGTCGAAATCTTCGTCAAAGTCATCATCAAAATCATCGTCGATTCTAAGATCCTCCGCAACCTGACCCATGTTTTCGCTTGGTTCTTCTTTTCTCTTAAGATATACTCCTGTAGGTTCTTTCTTTTCTTCTTCCGGCGGGATAATTCCCTCAATTTCATCAATCATACGTTGAATATCCGGCGGTAAAATCGGTGTTGTTTTCTTATTCGTCTCCATAGTATCCCCTTTTGCTGTATCCCCTGCTGAATCTATAACTTCTTCTTGTTCCGATTCGGATGCTCCTTCTGCATCCGTCCCCTCTTCAACCGGCTCATCCTCTCCTGCATTTTCTTCAAATCCCGAAAGGATATCTTCCAAACTGATCTGACCTGTAATCTGATCGTCCTCTTTTATTTCAGCGGCCGCTTCCGCTTGCGCTGCCTCCTCCGCTTGTGCGGCTTTTTCTGCTTGTGCCGCCTCTTCCGCTCTTGCGGCTTCTTCTGCTTGTGCCGCCTTTTCTGCTCTTGCGGCTTCTTCCGCTTTCTCCTCTTCTTCTGCCTGTAATGCGGCGCGGCGTTTTTCCTCTTTCAAACGACTTACCATGTCTATATCTGCAACCGACTCAATCTCTCCGATCGCCTGCTCCAGATCCGCAAGATCTTCTTCATCCTCGATCTCATCTTTTCTTACCGGACGGAATTTGATCTGGGATGTATTTCCCATATCCTTTTCTTTGCCGAATTCCGACTCCTCTTCATCCTCAAAGTCAAAATCCATCGCTCCTGTTTCCGTCAAATCGAACTCCGACTCTTCTTCGTCTTCAAAATCAAAGTCCATCGCTCCCGTTTCCGTCAAGTCAAACTCCGGCTCTCCTTCATCTTCAAAGTCAAAGTCCATCGCTCCCGTTTCCGTCAAGTCAAACTCCGGCTCTTCTTCATTCTCAAAGTCGAAATCCATCGCTCCCGTTTCCGTTAAATCAAACTCCGGCTCTTCTTCATCTTCAAAGTCAAAGTCCATCGCTCCCGTTTCCGTCAAATCAGATTCCGACTCTTCTTCATCTTCAAAATTAAAATCCATCGGAGCTGTCTCGTCTTGGAAATCATCTGCCGTCAATTCTTCCAACTCCGGATGAAGAAGTTTTCTCAATGCAACGTCTAACGGCATCGTATCTCCCAGTTTCTTTTTAGCAGGCTGCCTTTCTTCTTCCGGCTCTGCGGTTGTCTCCAGCACATCCGGTCCTTTTATTCCTTCCGGTACGCGCTCCTCCGGCTCATCGACTCCTTCTGCTTCGGAAACATCCGTCGGCAGATATGCGTCTTCTGTCTGCCCGGCATCTTCCGCATCTATCGGCACCTGCTCGTCCTGTTCAACATGATCCTCTGCATCCTCCGCCGGTGAATCCGCTTCTAACGCCTTGATCTCGTCGGCTTCCCACGCTTCCGTATCTACTTCCACCGGGTCGTTCGGCAAAGTGATCTCTCTTACTCCTTCTGAGATCGTTTCCGGCATCATGTCCGGAACAAGTTCCTCCATTCCCTTCGGAACTCGTGCGTTCACCTGCTGTTCGGCAGCGAAATCAGCATCGGCAACTTCGGAGTCGGCAGCCATAAGTTCAGCTCCCGGCAAACCGTTTTCTTCTTCCTCCTGCTCGGATTCATCTGCCTCTGCATAAGAAAAAATATCAGGAATCTCCTCTGTCTCCTCGGACGTCCTTGCATAACGCTTATCGTACTTTTCCTGCTGGGAAGGAGTCAGTGGTTTGTACTGCATCTTCAGTTCCATCGCCTTATAGACATACTGCCCCTCGCTGAACCAAAGAATCAAATCGTCACACTCTTCCAGACATTCTGATGTCATACCGGCTTCCTGATACAGCTTCGCCAGTTCATATGCCCACTCTTCAATATATTCGGATTTCTTATATTCTTCAAGAGCTTCGATCTGCTGCTCGATCGGCGCCCTCTGCGCGCGGAGAATCTTATATCTTAAAATGTACTGATTCGGGTCTTTCGGCGCGATCTGCATAAACTCATCGTAAAAATCGATCGCCTCATCGACATTTCCCGTCTTAAGAGCCAATCCGCACAGACGGCTGATAATCTTACGGCTTCCTTCCGCCCGCTGATATGCAAGCGTCAAAATGTCATATCCCTTCTGATATTCTCCGGTTTTTTCATAAATTTCACTGACGTTTGACAACATCACTGCATTGCGCACGCGCCTCCAGTCAATTTCATCTGCGATCGCCGCCGCTCTGCTGTACGCGCCGCTCTCCATAAGTTCGAGCATCCGTTCAGTCTTTGATTTATATTCGTATTTATCCACCGCATTCACCTCATTAAAAAATAGTTTTGTACAGGGCAGTGTCTTTCCTTCTATGTTTCTTTACATACTATATCTTTCAATATTTTATCATATGCATTTCGCAATGTCAAAAAAATGCACCCTCAATTAACATTGAAGATGCATTTTTATAATCTATTTAATTTTTTCATATTCTCTTTATTTTTAAATCGGAGGCAAATATTAGATTCTGTTCCTGTAAGACCTCTGCCATTGTTATTTGATCTGCGGTCGATTTATTAAGACCTGCTTATTAAATCTTCCCTCCTTCAATTAACAAATTCGAGTTCATAACAGTATCCTTATCACATATCACTTACGTTCCTTGTTTCCGGTACCACCACACATATTAAACCCGATATGCACGAATGATAATCTACTCAATGTTTCTTTACACATCTTTTGAAATTCTGCTATATGTGGTATCTATATTCAATATGTCTGCAAATGTTAAATCTTTCTGATCTCTATCCGGACTTCCAACTCTCCGATCAATTCTTTCGTTATTTTTATTCCGGATCATCTATCCTTGAGCAAAGGTCTCTTCTCCACAGGAACTTACACTTGCCGTACCACTAACATATTGATGATTCACTGAAATCACGCTGTCCATTGGTCTTTCCCTCCTGCTATCCGTTTATTTTTAATCTAATCGGGCAACTGATACGATGCCTTCTTAGTTAAATATCCTTTTGAGATGCTTTTGTTTTTATTTTGTTGTATCTCTTTTGGATGTCTTTATAATATCACCTGAGTTTTATTTTGTCAATATATTTTTATAAAAAACTTTAAATAATTACATTTTACTTTTATATTGTATGAATTTTCTGACAATGTTGCTGTCTCTGCAAAAAAGAATAAGGCGTCCGTTACCGAACGCCCTATTCCATAAAAGCTTAAATGTTTACTGCCTTAATCAAAAGACAAGTTTTCACTATGCTCTTTTTCTTCTAACCGCTACATAAGCAATTACCGACATTCCCGCAAGTACAAGCCACAGAGCTACATGTGCCGTATCTCCTGTCTGTACGCTTCCGCCCTGTGACGGAGTTGACGGAGTCTGCGGATCATTCTTCGGCGGAGTCTGTGTCTTCGTCAAACCTTCTGCCGCTGAATTCAACTGTGCCAAAGCAGCTTTTACCTGATCTGCTGTTGCAGCCTCGTTATCCAAGATTGCCTTAGCAGATTTCAGAGCGTTTTCAAACTTCGCCCAGCTCTCTGCTGTGTAACCGTCGTTCTTCTTATCTTTGTACTTGTCGTAAGCTGCCTGAAGCTCGCTCTTATCAACAGACGGTTTTCCGGAAAGCTTCAATGCTACGCGAGCGTCTCTTAACGCATTAAGCGCTGCGTCTACCGCTGCCTGATCACTGTTGCTGTTGTCTTCCACGATTGCTTTTGCCGCTTTCAGCGCATCTGCATATTCTTTCCAAGAATCTGCTGTATAGTCTGCCTCTTTCAGATCTTTATACTCTTCGATCAAAGCTTTCAATGCATCTGTGTTTCCACGCTGTACAAGCGCTGTAACCGCATCGTTCAACGCTTTTGCTGCTGCATCGATCTCCGTCTGATCTTTGCTGTCTTTCAGTACCTTTTCTGCATCTGAAAGAACTGTTTTCATTGCTTTGTAAGAATCTGTTGTGTACAAGTTCGCATCAGCCGCTTTCGCTGCATCGATTGCTGCTTTTAACGCCTCTTTATTGATCTGCTCTACTTTTACTAATGCTGTATGAGCATCTTCTAACGCTTTCTTCGCTGCGTCTACCGCTGCCTGATCAAGATTGCTGTTGTCTTTCACAACTTTTTCTGCCGCTGTCAACGCATCTGTGTACGCTTTCCAGGAATCTGTTGTGTAGTCTGCCTCTTTCAGACCTTCTGCTTTATATTCTGCGATCAAAGCTTTCAACGCATCTGTGTTTCCACGTTCTACAAGCGCAGCAACCGCATCATTCAAATCTTTTGCTTTCGCATCGATTGCCGCCTGATCCTTACCGTTTGTCAGAAGTTCTTCTGCTTCTGCAAGAACTTTTTCCATTGCATTGTAAGAAGCTGTTGTATATGCGTTTTCGTCTTTTGCTTTTGCCGCATCTACTGCTGCCTGCAGTTTGCTCTTATCAAGCTGCGGATCTACCGGAGCTTTTACGAGAGCTTCTTTTGCCGCTTTCAATGCGTCTTTCGCCGCATCTACTTCTGCCTGTGTCTTATTGCTGTTGTCTGCCACGATTCCATTTGCAGCTTCAAGAGCTTCTTCGTATTTCACCCATGTCTCATGTGTGTAATCCGCTTCTTTCAGTTCTTTGTACTCTTCAATAAGAGCTTTCAATGCATCTGTGTTTCCGCGTTTTGCCAATGCTGCATGTGCATCTTCTAACACTTTCTTCGCTGCATCTACCGCCGCCTGATCGCTGTTGCTGTTATCTGTTACGATTGCGTCTGCCGCATTCAGAGCAGTCTCATAAGCGCTCCATGTAGATGTTGTATGATCCTCTGCTTTCAAATTCTCTTTTGCGTACTGATCGATCAAAGCTTTCAGATCTGTTACATCTCCGCGAGCAACAAGTCCTTTCACAGCTTCAGTTAATTCTGCAACCATTGCGTCGATCGCATCTTTTGTACCGTTTACAAGAAGCTGTTTTGCTTCTGCAATTTTAGCTTTTACCGGCTCTGCACTTGTTACTGTACTTGTTTCAACTTTCTTCTCTGCGTCTGCGATTGCTTTCTTCAGAGCGGATGCATCTACAAGTTTAGCTTCTGCGCCTTCCAGTTTCTTAATCATAGCAGCTACTTCTTCCTGTGTCTGTGCTCCTGTCGCCACAAGATCATATCCTTCTTTAAGAAGAGCATTAAACGCTGCTGCGCTATCTGTTGTTGCGTTAGACGTATCTACCGCTGACAATACGCTCAATCTTTCGATCAAGGCTGTAATGTCTACGCCCGTTGTCTCGCCTTCTTCCGGTTTTGTTCCGTATACTTCAAGCTCTACAACGTGGTTTGTTGTTGTGTCATTGTTTGCTCTTCCGTACATGTAAACGCGAACAAACTGTGCTTTCGTTCCTTCCGGAAGCGTCCATGATTTACCCTGTGCAGTTTCTGCATAGTCTTCATCGAATTTTTCCGGTGCTTGTGTATACAGTTTATGAACATTCTGATCATCCGCATTATAGACGATTGTAGCTTTTCCTTCTGCAAAGTCTGTTTCTTTTTCTGCTACAGCTACTACTGTATCGCCATATGTTCTACCATCGCCCCAGTAACGATACAGTGACAGAGAGTTCACATCACATACAGCGCCTAAATCAACCTGCATATAAGATGATTCACGTCTATTGTCCGCACCGAACTCGGCATAGTTTGAACCAAAATCAGTTTTGTTTCCGTCAACAGCCATAGACATCGGTCTGTCGCCGCCTTTTGCTGCATCTGTGTCATCTGCCGTCCATTTTGCCGTTACATTTGCATCCTTTGCAATGTTCTTTGCTTCTACTTTCTCTCCATAGATCGCAAGATCACCGACTGTAATATACTTATTTTCATCAGTTGCTTGCCAGTGATAAGAAGACGTTCCACTGATACGTACATATCTAGCTTCCTGTGCCTCAAATGTAACTTCTGCCGGGAAAAGTGTCTGATCATTCTTATTCACAATCTTGTCCGAAAGATCAAGCCCGTTTTCTCCTGTTACCGAAGTCCATGTATCCTCTCCGTCTTTTCTAATTTCTACAATCAGATTCTTAATATTACCTGTACAATGCCAGTAGTTCTTTGCATCATTATAATAACGCGGTGTGTAGTCAACCTGATCCAATTTATACGTCGCACCCAAGTCAACTTGCAGCCATGCATTATCGCTGCTTACAGTACCTTCTTCCACTTTCTGACTTGTCCAGTATGTCGTGTTATCTCCATCTAAGACTTTATCTTTACTTCCTTCGCTCGTCTCAGAAACTGTGATCATATCATTTGTAAGTTTAAGTTTCGGAAGTCCTTCCTGCTCTCCGAGATTAGCCACTTCATTATAACCGTATGCGATATCATATACTGCCGCCGCTGTCACACCTTCACCTGCTGTGATCGCAGCTTTCTTAACTTCATGAAATCTGTTCTTTTCATTATAAGCAGATCCTTCCAGTGTTCCGTCTACATAAAGTTTCAGCATACCGTTGTTTTCTTTCACACCTACTACTTTATGCTCTGCTCCGTCATTGATTGACTTGCCGGAAACTGCTGTCGCACCATTCAGTGTGAAGGATGCTTTTCCTTCTGCTGTTACTTTCAGTTCGTACTGACCATTCTGGCTTACGAGTGACTTATCTGTTGCCGTTGTGTTTACAGCCGCATATACTGTGAATCCATTATTGGAATTCAGTGATCTGTCCGCTGCTGCAATTTCTCCTGCTTCTGCAATCGCTTCTTTTTCAACGATCACACTGTCTTTGTGATATACAACAGATGCAGCTTCAGTAGCTTTGTTGCCCGACATGTCTTTAATATCCTGCGGAATTACTTTTACTGTAGCTTCGTTTGCCGGAGCTTCTGCTAATACGATATGATATGTTGTATCGTCTGCGCTCTTCTTAATAGAAGAAACTTTTGCGTTTTCTACTTTAAAGAGGTTTCCTGATACTTTCTCATCGAATTTTACTGTAAGTTCTTTCGCACCGTCTGTCATGATTCTGTCGATCTTCGGCGCTGTTGTGTCTTTTTCTGCTGAAACACGTAAGATACGCACTTCGTTCGGTTTCAAGTTCACTGTGTATTCTTGACCATACTTTAATGTACCTGTCTGAGCAGACTTATCGGAAAGAAGATAGCTGTGCTCTAAGTAGTAGTTTAATGTGCCTGCACCTTCTGCAACGCCCATTGTACGGTCGAATGTGAACTTGATTGTCTTATCTGCATTTGCAGATGGGTTACGGAGTGAAATAATTCCGTCCGTTCCGTCGAAACATGAGAATCCGTATGCTTCTGCCTGCGTTTGGTCTGACAGATCTCCGTTACTCAGTTTTGTAATATCCGGTTTCCCTCCGATCATCTTGGAATTTTTGAGCATATGATAGTTTTCTTCTGCCCACTCAAGGAATTCTCCTGTGATCTCGTATTTTCCATCTGTCATAATACTGTCAGAGTAGTACAACTCCCAAAATGCCGTTCCACGAGTAGACAACATGTACAGATAGTTCTGGAAATCTTCATCTGTAGCAGTATTAACTGTCATTCCTGTTCCTTCTTTTCCGTAAATCGGATCATGGTTGTACAGATTCTGAAGCGGGAACTGGAACTGATGATTCTTCAGGAAGTCATAGTAACAAGCGTCACGATATGTAATCTGCTTATTCATCTTTGTTGTTCCGAAAGATGCATCCTTCTGATCATGTACGCACTGAATCCATACAGAGTTCGCCCACTGTAAATACCACGGACTCGGGTTTACATAACATGTAAGAGAGATCCAGAGTTTATTAATTCCGTCCTCTTTTTCACTCTGACGAACCGCTTCCATCAGATCGATCCATGCTTCCCACAGATCAGTCACATGATACATCTGGTGATAACCGCCTGTCATATGGTGATTAGACTCACTGTATACCGGAACGCCGTCTGCTCCGCCTAAATTGTTGAAATGATTATACTGAGCAGTATCTGCAAATCCATCCCATTTCCAGTAGTTGACATCCCAATCTTGCTGCCATTTAATCGCCATCTTTTTAAAATTCTCTACATATACACGGTCTGCAACGTCGATAGAATGTCCTGCTTTACTTCCTTTTTGTGCCCTCTCAATAATATTTGCTAATGTAGTGTAGAAGTTATATCCGCCTCTCGGTCCAACCCATACTCCAAAGTTACTTCCGAACTTCTTAACAAGTTCGCTGGACGGTGTCAATCCCTCCGGGAATTTCTCATTAAATGTCCAGAAACCTTCGGTATTCTCTATTGCTCCCGATTGTGCGTGTGACCCTGCTCCTATCGAACCATCATTATACGCATTCCATCCATCATCTACAACGTAAGAATCCAACGGACGAACTTCTGCTTTATTCAACTCACGATCAATTTCAATGAACGAAGCCAAAATATTTTCATCACTGATCTTCATCATGTTGTCGAACCATGAATTGTACTGTGTACGGAACTCTGACGGAGTTGCGATTGACTTGATGTACTCGAAGAAGTCTGCCTGAATAACTTCCTGCTCTGTACTTCTTGCCGCACCTGCAACTGTCTGCCATGTCACATACTTATCGTCTGTTGTCAACTGATTATCTTCTTTCAGTCTGCTGAACGTCTTACCACTGTAATAACGCATAAATCCTGTTCCGTTTACGATCTCTGTATCCGCTGCCGGGAACTCACATCCGAAGAACATTCCCTGAATGTAGATCGGCTGTCCGAGGTTCGCTTTGAACTCTTCCATCTGAACAACGCCGCCTTGACCTCTCGGAATTGTCCACTGTGCATCGGACTCTGCCACTTTCAGAGACTCAAGGTCGATATAGTCGATCTCAGCATCTGCCATCTTGTCATCCGGCACGTCGATCTCAAGGAATTTACGCATGAAGTGATCGCCTTCGTACATTACGATTACTTCGTCGATTGAATACTCTACGTTTTTGTGAGTGTACGGTTTGAAAGAAAATGTTACTTTCTTACCTGTTTTCTCTTTACCGTTGATCGTTGCCGTTGTATCTTCGACTTTGACTGCCTCATTGCCGTCTTTCAGCTCTAAATCGCTTGTCTCAAATGCACGGTCATCCGTATCTACCGGAGCTTTATCTGCGTGGAGATTAAATTCTGCTCCGCCGGCAAATCTTTCCCCATTGTTTGAAGATGTTGCTACGAACTTAATCTGTTTCGCAGTACATGCTTCTTTCAAGTTTACATAGATCGGGTTCGTACCATTATATTCAAATTCGCCTTCTGCGATCGGCTCTCCCCAATCTTCGGATTCATAATCAAGTTTGTTTTCTGCTGTTGATGCGTACAGCTTGTACCCCTTAATATTTCCGTTTGTGTTTTCTCCTTCTTTTCTCGGTGTATAAGAGAAAGACTGGAATGTCACATCTTTTCCGAATGTGATTACTACATTATGCGGATAGTCCTGATCACCTTGTCCAGTCCCCCCCCATAATTTGAATGCCAGATACTCTCTGTTCTTCCATCTAACAAGTTAGATGCCGGTCCATCTGAGTCTCCGCTCGCATTCTGGTAGCTGTCTGCCGTTGCTGTCCAGCCGTCACGGTTGATTGCCTCTAAGGTAATCGATCCTTTTTGCTCTTTCGTTGTCTTAACAACGAATTCTTCACTTCCTTCTTGCGGAGTGAAGGTTGTTCCTTCTCCACCAGTTCTTTTGTTCACAATTTCAGTCGTGGACAATTTTTTGTCCGCTGTTGAAAATGTTCTTTTGATGGCATCGTTTCCGATTGTAACAGTATTATCTTTCTGCTCAACGGTTACTTTACCATACGGAACTGCAGTTTCATTTTCTGCCGCTCCGGCAACTGATGTTGTGGAGAAGACGCTCGTCACAACCATAGCTGCTGCGAGCGCTGCACTGAAAAATTTCTTTTTCATAATATTCTCTCCTTTCCCCGTGAAATTGTTATGTTTTTCACAGTCTGCATCTATTTTATGATAACATATTCCCTGTCATTTCGGTACATCCAATATCCTTTTCGTGATATTTACTTAATTTGTGTCAATTTAATCAATGTTTTTTTAAGATTTTATCGGTTTTTCTTAAGAATTCTTCTTTTTATTTTCCGCAATTTATTAAGACGACTATAATATCCTGTTTATGTCAGGAAATAAAGGGAACCCTGTAAATAACACTTAAAGGAGTTGCATTATATATGAAGAAACTCATTTATCCGGCAGCGCTTATTCTGCTTTTTATTATATTGACAACGACAATTCTGCCTGCCGACGCCGTCTACGGATCGAATACGGACTGGTTTTCCCAGCATGCCGCTCTTGCGGAAACGATCCGTGACGCCTGCGTGGAACAGCACACGCTTCTTCCCGACTGGATCGATCTCGGAAGCGGAAGCAGCGGATATCAGTTTTCTTATTATGGATTTTTAAGACCTGATATTCTGATCGGATGTCTGTTTCCGCAGATTCCTATGGTTTACATCCTGATCGGCTATATGCTTGCACTTTATCTCGCTTCCGTTCTTTTATGTTATATGTGGCTGCAAAGCGAGGATATTTCCCCGTTCTTTTCCTTCATCGGAAGCGTTTTATTTTTGACTGCGGGATGTCTTTTCCATATGCATCGTCAGATCATGTTTGTCAATTATCTGCCGTTTTTGATCCTTGCTTTTTTGTGCGTGAAGAAACGTAAGTTTCGCTTTCTCCCTCTTTGTATGCTTCTGATCTGCCTGCACAGCTTCTATTTTGCGATCGCCGCATTTGCCGCGATCGGCTGGTACTGGCTGAGAACGGAAAAAGAGACATTTTGGAAAGATTCGTTTTTCAAAAAATATATCCCTTCCGCCGTTCTTTCCGTATGCATGGCGGCGGCGCTCCTTCTGCCGACAGGACTTGTACTGATGGAGCACAGACGAAGCGGCGGCGGATTTTCTCTTTTGAAAATATTAGAGCTTTTCGGACCGAATATCTCTATGAACGGCATCTTGTTTAACGAATACGGACTGGGGCTTACATTGATCTGCTTTTACACGATACTTGCCGGATTAAATAAAAAAAATCCTGCCAAAAAAGAATTCTTTCCTGACAGCGTTTTATTTTTATCTTTCGGATTGTTCGGTATCTTTTCTTACATTTTAAACGGAACGCTCTACGCCAGACCGAAGATACTTATTCCGTTTCTGCCGCTGTTCATCCTGCACTGCGTACGTTACTTAAAATCAGCGCACACCGAAACAGACCGCGTTTCATCGTATCCGCTCTATCCGTTTGCCGTAATGCTTCCGCTTGGTCTGCTCTGGTTCAGTCAAGTTCAGTTTCCGTGGATTTTGATCGAACTTGGTATTCTGTTTTTATTTTGCCTGATACAAAGACGGAAACAAAACCTTATTTTGCAAATGTTTAAAAATCCCCGCATTTTTGCCCGGGTAGAATTACTCGTCTATCTGCTCATACTGATCGCCCCGGTCGGTATGTATATTACAACTGCCAGAAAGGAAAACTGGGTAAAGAAAGCAGATGTTTCGGCAAAAGAAACTTACACAAAACTTGCGGAAATTCCGATGGATCCGCTCTATCATTTTGACAGCCTGACCGAACCGCTTGCAAACGGAAACCGCGCCCCAGAAGCGAAAATAACAAGAAGTTCTATGTATTCTTCTGTGACAAACAGCGCTTACTCCGACTTGTATTATGACGTGCTGAATACACCGATCCGAATCAATAACCGGATCGCGCTGCTTACTTCCGATAATCCGTTCATGCTTCATCTTCTTGGCGTTCGGTATATCGAGACAGAAAAAGATCATATTCCCGCCGGGTATACGCCTCTGTATTCTTCGGCAAAAGACACGGTGGTCGCAGAGAATAAAAACGTGCTTCCGAATGTTTATTTTACATCGGATACAATCTCTGAAAAAGAGTTTGACCGTTTCAATCAAATCGAACAGTTGGAAGCGATTTCCCGCAAAACCATAATAGAAAACACTTCCACTGATACGGACAGCGACGTTTACCTCCCCGGAAAGTTTATCACTCCTTTTGCCCCGAAACTGTCGGCAGACGGCAAACTTCCCGATAGTTTGACTATCAAAAAGACTGCCGATAAGTATGACATAATCTCAAAATGTCAACAATCGTTGACATTTTATGTTGAAAATACAGGCTTTGGCAACATTTTGTTGCTTTCTTTCCAGGTGGATAATAAAACGATCGATCCTGTTGTCATCGACATTAACAACATACGCAATAAGCTTTCGGGACTATTTGCGCCTTACCCAAACGGAAACAATACGTTTCACTATCAGTTTTCAGCGGACAGTGACTCGGGTATGACAAAACTAAAGGTTACTTTTCCAAAGGGTCATTTCACTGTCAGCAACGTACAGTGGCATTTATGTAATAAACATATTTTCGACGACGAGAACACAATTACAAAAGCGGTCTGTGACAGCAGAACCGAACGCAGCGCCTTCCTTTCAGGCACGACTGTTTTTTCCGGAAGCATCCATGCAGAAAGCAACGGGGTTCTCGCGTCTGCGATTCCGCGGCAAAACGGACTTGAGCTTTACATCGACGGCAGACGCACAGATATTATCCGCGTAAATAAAGCTTTTGCAGGAGCACATATCGAAAAGGGGACTCATAAGATCGAATTTCGATTTTCTCCTCCCGGAAAACAAATCGGCTGTATCATCAGCCTGATATCTCTGTTGTGCTATTTAAGTTACCTGATTTTTACATTTGGAGTCTTTACTTCAAGAAAAACACAAAATATTACAACGGCTCACCATAAAAACGCGCTGTAAGAAATTCACTATAATCATTATAAGAAAGAGGGAACTGACTTTGAAACGAATTTACTTAAGCAAAGAACTGCTCACTTACATCATTACCGGAGGAATCACAACCGGAGTTAATTACATGTTATACGGACTTTTTCTATTTTTTCACGTTCCGTATATTGCATCTAACAGTATCGCATGGACAGGCGCGGTTATCGCCGCCTATGTTCTGAACAGAAAATGGGTCTTTCGGTCAAACAGACGGATTCCCGAAGAGTTTTTCTCCTTTGCTGCTCTACGATTTATCACACTGCTCGTCGAAAATGTTCTGCTTTGGCTTGCCGTCGATCAATTATCACTTTCTTTGATCGGCTCAAAATTAATCGTAAGCGTCGTAACCGTGATCGGAAACTATGCGCTCTGCAAATACCGCGTTTTCAAAACTGCCGCTCATGGGCAGGATCAAAATATGATCAGAAAGGAGCTGCTGCCATATGACAATCAAAAATAATCCTGCTGACGATGTGATCAGCATTATCGTTCCGTGTTTTAATGAGGAGAGCGTTCTCCCCGCTTTTTACAGCGCGGTTTCAGACGCCGCATCCTCGATCGAAGGCGCTGTCTGCGAATTTCTTTTTATAGATGACGGAAGTTCTGACCGAACGGCAGAGATCCTTCAGCATTTTACAGAGAAAGACGAGCGTGTCCGTTTTCTTACATTTTCCAGAAACTTCGGAAAAGAAGCCGCCATGTACGCCGGACTTCAAAATGCATCGGGAGACTACTGTGTATTTATGGACGCCGATCTGCAGCATCCGCCCGCTCTGCTTAAAAACATGTATCACGCTGTCAAATACGAAGGATACGACTGCTGTGCAGGACTTAGAGAGGACCGAACCGGAGAAAATCCGATCCGCACGTTCTTATCCCGCTCTTTCTATCACTTGATCGGGAACGCATGTCATCTCGATATGGGAGACGGAAAAGGTGATTTCCGAATGATGAACAGAGCTATGACGGACTCTATTTTGGAACTCAAAGAATACAACCGCTATATGAAAGGGATCTTCTCTTTCGTTGGATTTGATACAAAATGGATTCCGTTTCACAACACTGAGCGCGCCGCAGGAAAAACAAAATGGAATTTCCGCTCGCTGTTCCGCTATGCAATGGACGGAATGTTATCATTTTCTTCCGCCCCCGCTTCCCTGCCCGGCTTCATCGGCATGTTTCTCCTGATCGCCGCCGTTGTCACAGGACTTGTTTCCGTTTTCACCGGACATAAAGCAAACTGGATCCTTCTGCTTGTCTGCCTGATCCTCGCGTTGAACGGCATACAGATGATCTTCCTGTCACTGCTCGGACAATATATGTCGAAAGATTATATGGAAAGCAAGAAACGACCGATCTATATTATAAAAAAGAAAGGGGGGTTTTAACCCCTCCTTTTCTACGACAGCTCTAAGTTTCCTGTATAAAGCTGATAATACGTTCCTTTCTGTGACAGCAACTCATCATGTGTTCCACGTTCGATAATACGTCCGTGTTCCAGCACCATGATCGCATCGCTGTTTCGGATCGTCGAAAGTCTGTGGGCGATTACAAATACTGTACGCCCTTTCATAAGGTTATCCATACCTTTTTGAACGATACTTTCTGTTCTTGTGTCAATAGACGATGTCGCTTCATCCAGGATCAGTACCGGCGGATCGGCAATGGCAGCTCTTGCGATCGCAAGAAGCTGACGCTGTCCTTGAGACAGTTCTTCTCCGTCTCCGCTCAAGCGCGTCTCATAACCTTTCGGAAGCATTCTGATGAATCCGTCTGCATGAGCCAGCTCTGCTGCCTTATAAACTTCCTCATCTGTCGCATCCAGTTTCCCGTAACGAATGTTTTCCATAATCGTTCCTGTAAACAAATGTGTATCTTGAAGAACGATACCAAGCGATCTTCGCAGATCAGCCTTTTTAATCTTGTTTATATTAATATCATCATAACGGATCTTTCCGTCCTGAACATCATAGAAACGATTGATCAGGTTTGTGATCGTTGTCTTTCCCGCTCCCGTCGAACCGACAAAAGCAAGTTTTTGTCCCGGCTTCGCGTACAGAGTCAGATCATGAAGCACCATGTGGTCTTCCGTATATCCGAACGTCATATCATAAAATCTCACGTCGCCTTTCAGCTCCGTATATGTCACTGTGCCGTCTGCCTGATGCGGATGTTTCCATGCCCACAAGCCTGTTCTTTCTTTACACTCCGTAAGATTTCCCTGTGCATCCTTCTTTGCGTTTACAAGAGTAACATATCCTTCGTCTACTTCCGGCTCTTCATCCATCATATTAAAAATACGTTCCGCACCTGCAAGAGCCATGATGATTGAGTTAAACTGCTGGGCAATCTGCATAAACGGCTGAGTAAAGCTCTTCGTAAACTGAAGATAAGACGCCATCACGCCAAGCGTAATGTTTCCGATGCCGAGTACCGAAAGCGCGCCGCCCAGTACAGCAGTCAAAACGAACTGTAAGTTTCCCATATTTCCGATAACCGGACCCATGATACTTGCAAACGTATGTGCCTTTGATGAACTGACGAACAGACTTTCATTCAGCTGATCGAATTCTTCTTCCGAAATCCGTTCATGGTTAAATACTTTCACGACCCGCTGTCCCGTCATACGCTCTTCCACAAATCCCGTGATACTTGCCAGATCAAGCTGCTGCCGTACAAAGTATTTTCCGCTGTTTCCTCCGACCATTCTCGCAACAGCCGTCATCACCCTGATCATCACAACGGCGAGAACTGTCAGGATCGGACTTAAAACAAGCATCGCAATAAATGTGACTACGATCGTAAGAGCCGACATAAGCACCTGCGGGATCGACTGATTGATCATCTGACGAAGCGTATCCGTATCGTTTGTATAAAGGCTCATGATCGAACCGTTTGTATTCCGGTCAAAATAACGGATCGGCAGTTTCTGCATATGTTCAAACATCTCGTCGCGGACACGTTTCAGCACGCCCTGCCCGATCACGACCATAAGTCTCGTGTAAATGAAGGAGGCAATTACGCCGCTCAAGAAAATACATGCCAATATACCAAGCGCCTGATACAGTTCTGTGTAATCCGGACTTTTTTGCCCGATCAGCGGGATAATATAATCATCCAGCAGAAACTTCAGCGACAATGAGACCGAGATCGTCGCAATCGAACTGACAAGAATACAGATCAGTACGATAATAAACTGTACTTTATATGTTTTCGTCACATATCCGAGTAGACGTTTTGCTGTTTTTAATGTATTTTTATTCAACGACGGTTTTGTCGGTTTCTTTTCTTTACTCACTGTCCTTTCCTCCTTTCATCTGTGATTCATATACTTCCCTGTAAATCGCATTCGTTTTCAGCAATTCCTCCGATGTTCCGATTCCGCTGATCTCTCCTTTGTCCATTACGATAATAACATCCGCATCCTCTACCGAAGAAACTCTCTGCGCAATGATGATCCGTGTCGTATCCGGAATCTCTTCTCTGAAAGCCTGACGAATCAGCGCGTCTGTTTTCGTATCTACCGCGCTTGTCGAGTCGTCCAGAATAAGGATCTTCGGCTTTTTCAAAAGCGCCCTTGCAATACAAAGTCTCTGCTTCTGACCGCCTGACACATTATTTCCGCCTTCTACGATCATCGTCTCATATTGATTCGGAAACTCTCTGATAAATCCGTCCGCCTGCGCCAGCTTACATACGCGTTCTACTTCCGCATCACTTGCAGTTTCATCACCCCAACGGATGTTCTCATAGATACTTCCTGTAAAAAGTACATTTTTCTGAAGAACGACAGACACCTGATCCCGCAAAGCTTTCAAATTATAATCCCGCACGTCTGTTCCGCCGACTTTCACTGTTCCCGACGTCACATCATACAGTCTCGGGATCAACTGCACGAGCGTTGACTTAGCGCTTCCCGTACCGCCGATGATTCCGACGATCTGACCGCTCTTTATATGAAGGTTTACATCTTTCAACGAAAGATTGCCTCCCTCTCCCGCATAACTGAAGTTCACATGTTCAAATTCGATATCTCCGTTTGTAACTTCCGTAACTGCATCCGCTTTGTCTTCCATTTCCGGTACTTCATCCAAAACTTCGTTGATACGTTCCGTAGACGCTTCCGCGATCATGATCATAACGAATACAAACGACACCATCATAAGAGACGTCAGTATCTGAAGTGCATAGACGATCACACTTGTCAGCTCTCCTGTAAGCATATCTCCGCTTATGATACTTTCGCCGCCGATCAGCACCATTGCAAGAACGACTATATACATAGTAAACTGCATCGTCGGAGAGTTCCAGGCAACGATTTTCTCTGCTTTTGTAAAAAGCCGGAATACAATACCCGAGATCTTTCCGAATTTTTCAACTTCATGGTCTTCCCGAACGTACGCTTTCACGACGCGGGCTGCGTTGACGTTTTCCTGAACGACATTATTCAATTCGTCATATTCGTCAAACACCTTGATAAAATGCGGGTGCGCTTTCTTTGCGATAAAGATCAAAAGTCCTCCCAAAACCGGAATCGTGATCAACATCATAAATGCGATCGCAGGACTGATCGTCACCGTCATGATCAGGGACATCACGATCATGATCGGCGCTCTTGCGAGCAGACGGATCGTAAACATATACGCCATCTGTACATTCGTAATGTCGGTCGTCAGTCTTGTCACAAGACCCGGCGTTGAAAAATGATCGATATTACCGAATGAAAAATCTTGTATTTTATAAAAAATATCATGTCTTAAATTTTTAGCCTATCCCGAAGACGCTACCGCCGCAAGCTGACCTGCCTTCGCTCCGAAAAAAAGCGCCACGACCGCAAGCAGTACGAGCAAAGCGCCCAGCTTTATGATATATGCCATATCTCCGTTCATGATCCCCACATCAATAATCTTCGCCATCAAAAGCGGAATGAGAACTTCCACAAACACTTCCGCGGCTACAAGAACAGGTGTCAGAAACGATTGTTTCTTATACTCGCGCACTGAGCGCAGTAATTTTTTATCCATCTTTTCTATTAGCTCCTCTCTCTACTATTGATTTTTGTTTACATGCTGCTTTCTTTCCCCCGAACTGTTTCCCTCCCGGCACAGTTTCCTTTGATCGGCTTTGATCACACTGCGCCGGCTGCCGCCGTCTTTTGTTTTTCGGTACAGCATTTTTCATCTTCAAACAAATTGGCGGAAATCAGTTCCAGCGTTTCTATACAAACCGCCATTTTTTCATCAGGTATCCCCTGACGGATGATTTTTTCCGTACGATCAATGTTCATCAATACATGTTCTCTGACTTTTTCCGCTTTCTCTGTCGGCACGATCTTTTTCAGCCGCGCATCCCGGTCTTCTGCTTTCCGCAAAATAAATCCGTTTTTTTCTAAAAGCTGTAAGATTCCCGTCGCTGTGGATCTCCGGATCTGAAATTCCGCCTCAACATCCTTCTGGTAAATATCCCTGCTCATTGACTGAAGCAATATGTAATGAAGTACATGCCTTTGCATATTTGTCAAAGAATCCTCTTCCTCATGACAATTCATTCTCCGCTTCAGTTGATGCGAGATCCGATTGATGATCTTTCCTACGTCACACCGCTCTTCCATAATCCATCCTCTTCTCTTTCTGATTTCCGTATCCGCATTTTTCGTATTGACTTTTCCTTTTTTACGAAGTCGTTTGACCTCTGTATTATGCACAAAATTATAATAGTTCGGGTGCTAACAATATAGTATATGTAGCAAAATTTTTAATGTCAATCCTTTTTTCTGTATTATTTTTCAATTTTCTGTATTATTTTATAATTTATACTATTTTGACGAATTTTTTACTATTTCGCACAATAAAGTATGGCATTTTCACGAATAGAATTGTATAATAAAGGGGAGTAAATTATAAGGGAGGACTCAAGCATGAAACAAAATAATATGTTAGCCATGATCTTGGCCGGTGGACGCGGTTCCCGTCTTCATGACCTGACCCAGAAAGTCGCCAAACCGGCTGTTTCATACGGCGGAAAATATCGGATTATTGATTTTCCACTCAGCAACTGTGCCAACAGCGGAATCGACGTTGTAGGCGTATTGACTCAGTACGAATCCATTCTTCTCAACAGCTATGTAGCTGCCGGAAGACGTTGGGGATTGGACGCGAAAGACAGCGGCGTCTATGTACTCCCGCCCCGTGAAAAATCAGATGCCAATCTTGATGTTTACCGTGGAACTGCCGATGCGATTTCACAAAACATAGACTTTATCGACACGTATTCTCCGGAATATCTTCTTATTCTCTCCGGCGACCATATTTACAAAATGAACTATGCAAGGATGCTCGCATTCCACAAAGAGAGTAAAGCCGACGCGACAATCGCAGTCATTGAAGTTCCGATGAAAGAAGCGAGCCGATTCGGTATCATGAACA
>OGRQ01001368.1_pt1 | contig 22917 bp, 18 predicted proteins | sample 1553521 | NCBI WGS metagenome assembly OGRQ01 (sample SAMEA2580088, study PRJEB22360) | human gut metagenome | biome: human gut; feature: human-associated habitat; material: faeces | place: Denmark | collected 2008/2010
GGAGAAAGAGTTATTCTTTAGTCTTTCAAAGGCGTATGACCTTTACAACTATTTGTTAATGCTGATGATAGCATTGACAGAGTATGCACAAAAACGTATTGATGCGGCAAAAGCTAAATTGGCACCTACGACAGAGGAATTGTATCCCAACAGGAAGTTCGTAGATAACAAGTTTATTGCTCAATTGGAAGTCAATAAACAATTGACGGAGTTTATAGCTAATCAGAAAAGAACCTGGACAAACGACCAGGATTTTATCAAAGAGCTTTATGAGAAAATTGTAGAAACCGATATCTATAAAGATTATATGGCTTCTGATGACAACTCATACGAAGCTGATCGTGAACTGTGGAGAAAAATCTATAAGACATACATCTTCAATAATGATTCTCTTGACCAGGTATTGGAAGACCAGAGTCTGTACTGGAATGATGATAAAGAAATTGTAGACACGTTCGTCTTGAAAACAATCAAACGCTTTGATGAAAAGAAGGGTGCCAACCAGGAACTGCTTCCGGAATTTAAGGATGACGAAGATCAGGAGTTTGCACGTCGTCTGTTCCGTCGCACCATTTTGAATTCTGACTATTACCGTCATTTGGTGAGTGAGAATACAAAAAACTGGGATTTGGACCGCATCGCATTTATGGATGTAATCATTATGCAGACTGCATTAGCAGAAATTCTTAGTTTCCCGAACATTCCGGTCAGTGTTTCGTTAAATGAATATGTAGAGATTGCGAAGTTGTATAGCACAGCTAAAAGCGGTAGCTTTATCAACGGTACGCTGGATGGAATAGTTAATCAATTAAAAAAAGAAGGTAAGTTGACTAAAAACTGATACCTTTGTCCATATAGTAGAAACTAAAACAGATTATTTATGAACGTATTGACTGTATTATTGCAAGCTCCTGCCGGTGCTGCCGGAGGTGGAAGTATGATGTGGATCATGCTGATAGCTATGTTTGTTATCATGTATTTCTTTATGATCCGTCCTCAAAATAAGAAGCAGAAAGAAATAGCTAATTTCCGTAAATCTCTTCAGGTAAATCAGAATGTGATTACTGCAGGTGGTATCCACGGAACAATCAAGGAAATTACTGACGACTATATAGTACTTGAGATTGCTTCTAATGTAAAGATTAAAATAGACAAGAATTCTATATTCGCTGATGCTTCAGCGGCTAGCAATCAGTCTAAATAAATAGTTGGTAAATAAATGCCTATGTTTGATCGTAGGAATATAAAATATACATATTTAAAACTATCTAAGAAAATTAAGGATTTTCTGCTTAGTGATAAGAGCAGAGAGTTCTTAATTTTTTTATTTTTCTTCCTGATAGCCGGTGGATTCTGGTTGCTTCAGACGCTCAATAATGATTATGAAGCGGAGTTTTCTATCCCGGTGCGAATGAAAGATCTTCCTAACAATGTAGTGTTGACTTCGGAACCTCCTTCCGAACTTCGTGTCAGAGTGAAAGATAAAGGAACAGTGCTTCTCAATTATATGTTGGGGAAAAGTTTCTTTCCGGTCAATCTAGGTTTTCTTGATTATAAAGGAAAAGATAATCATGTGAAAATTTATGCTTCCGACTTTGAGAAAAAAATATTAAGCCAACTGAATGTATCCTCCAAAATCCTATCGATCAAGCCGGATACATTAGAATATATCTATTCCGAAGGAAAGTCCAAGCTGGTTCCTGTTCGTTTTCAGGGGAAAGTGACAGCCGGACTTCAATATTATGTATCTGACACCATTTGTAAGCCGGACTCTGTATTGGTTTATGCTCCGGAAGGAATTTTGGATACTATAACAACTGCATATACTCAAAATATAACTTTGGAGAATATATCCGATACAACCCGGCGACGAATTCCGCTGACTTCTGAAAGAGGAGTGAAGTTTGTTCCGGCTTCGGTAGAAATGACTTTCCCGGTGGATATTTATACGGAGAAAACGGTCGAAGTGCCATTGCATGGAGTTAATTTTCCGGCAGATAAGGTGTTACGTACTTTTCCTTCCAAAGTTCAGATTACTTTTCAAGTGGGGTTAAAACGGTTCCGCAGTATAAAAGCAAGCGATTTTATCATCAATATTTCTTATGAAGAATTGCTGAAGCTTGGCTCTGATAAATATACGGTTAAATTGAAGTCGTTTCCAAGTGGAATAAATCAAATACGTATTGTTCCCGAGCAAGTGGACTTCCTGATAGAACAAATTACTTCTAATGGCGATTAAGATTGGCATAACCGGTGGTATTGGTAGTGGAAAAAGTGTTGTTTCCAGACTACTCGGAATAATGGGAATACCTGTCTATATATCAGATATAGAAGCAAAGCGAATCACACAGACAGATCCGGTGATTCGCCGGGGGCTTTGTGATCTGGTTGGTCAGGATGTGTTTCAGGGTGGAGAGTTGAATCGTTCTTTGTTGGCTTCTTATATGTTCGGTCATCAGGATCATGTGCGGAAAGTGAATGAGATTATTCATCCGCAAGTGAAAGAAGATTTCCGTCAATGGGCTGCCCGGTTGAAAAGTGAACTGCTGGTGGGTATGGAGTCTGCAATACTGGTGGAGGCTGGTTTTAAGGATGAAGTTGATTTTCTGGTTATGGTATATGCGCCGCTGGAAGTGAGAGTGGAACGTGCTGTAAAGCGGGACTGTTCGTCAAGAGAACTGGTGATGAAGCGTATCGAAGCTCAAATGAGTGATGAAGTAAAGAGAAGCCATGTCGATTTCGTGATAGTGAATGATGATGAAACACCGGTAATTCCACAGGTTTTGGAGCTTATTTCTTTGCTATCTAAAAATAATCATTACCTTTGCTCCGCAAAAAAATAATTAATAAATAAAAGGATATATACTATGTTGAAGACTATCTTGTCTATCTCAGGTAAACCGGGATTATACAAACTTATTTCGCAAGGAAAAAATATGTTAATTGTTGAATCAGTCAATGCTGAAAAGAAACGTTTCCCTGCTTATGGTAATGAAAAAATTATCTCTTTGGCAGATATAGCAATGTACACGGACGATGCAGAAGTTCCTTTGTATGATGTGTTGGAGTCAATAAAAGAGAAAGAAAAATCAGCGCAGGCTTCTATTGATCCGAAAAAAGCGACTCCCGAACAATTGCGTGAATACTTGGCTGAAGTATTACCTAATTTTGATCGTGAACGTGTATATGTAGCCGATATTAAGAAATTGGTTGCTTGGTATAACATCTTAATTTCTAATGGAATTACAGAATTCAAACCGGAAGGAGAGATTAAGGAAGAAGAAGTTGCAGAGTAATCTGTATAGTTTATTTGATAGGAATAAAGAACATGATAATCATTTAAGGTGGTTATCATGTTTTTTTATATAAACACTTGTAGGTTTAGGAAAAAATTAGTATTATTTGGGTAATCTTTTGCAATAATAAATATCTTCTACTTATATTGTAAATAATGATGCTTTTTATGTATCTTTGTCGCTGTTCACCATTCTTGGGAATATAGCTCGTGGATGCTGAATAACGTTTTTTAATGTTGGGTATGGAGACAATAACAAATAAAGAAGTAAACGTCCGTTTGGACAATGAAAAAGGGACATTATGCCTGACAGGTTTGTTGGCAGGTACAATGGTATTCCTTTACGATTCACAGGGAGAACTAAGAGGCAAACATAAATTTGCTTTGCCTTCATTGACTATGGAAATACCCCAACCGGGCACTTATGTTTTGGTGATGAGTCATCCGAACTGCCAACCGGAAGTTCGGCGAATTACATATTTAGGAATATAAAAAAGGGGCTGCCTAACATGTTTCTTTTTAACGATTTCACCCCTATCAGAGTTCAAACAAACTCTGATAGGAGTGATTTTTAATTTTAGAGACTTGTTAGACAGTCCCATTCTATTTGAATGATGACTTTTAATTTCTGAATACCAATCCGTCTCCGTCAGCATCAACGATAATTGCTTTGCTTCGGTCGACTTCCTGTGATAGTAACTTCTTGGATAGATCATTCAGCAGATAGCGTTGAATAGCCCTCTTCACCGGACGAGCTCCAAATTCAGGATCATAACCCACTTGCGATAAGAAGTTCAATGCTCCTTCTGTCAATTGCAGTTCCACTCCGTTTTCGGCAAGCATTTTCTGTACTCCTTTAATTTGTAAAAGTACGATTTGCTTGATTTCTTTTTCGTTCAATGGTAAGAACATAATCGTTTCATCAATACGGTTCAGGAATTCCGGACGAATTGTCTTTTTCAACATATTCATCACTTCCTTCTTCGTTTCTTCGATTACTTCTTCCTTATTGGAACCATGCAACTTCTCCATCTGACTTTGTATATAAGAACTGCCCATATTTGAAGTCATGATGATAATGGTATTTTTGAAGTTGACCACCCTTCCTTTATTGTCAGTCAGTCGTCCGTCATCCAATACCTGTAACAGAATATTGAAGACATCCGGATGAGCCTTTTCTATTTCGTCAAACAAAACAACAGAGTAAGGTTTCCGTCGTATAGCTTCTGTCAACTGACCGCCCTCATCGTATCCAACATATCCCGGAGGCGCTCCGACCAGACGGGAGACACTATGCTTTTCCTGATACTCACTCATATCGATACGAGTCATCATCGTTTCGTCATCAAACAGGAACTCTGCCAATGCCTTTGCTAATTCGGTCTTACCTACGCCGGTGGTTCCCAGGAAGATAAATGACCCGATCGGACGTTTCGGATCTTGTAATCCGGCACGGCTACGGCGCACAGCATCTGCCACCGCTTCAATCGCTTCGTCCTGACCAATTACACGTTGATGAAGTTCTTCTTCCAAGTGCAACAGTTTATCTTTTTCACTTTGCAGCATCTTGCTGACAGGAATACCAGTCCAGCGGGAAACAACATCAGCAATATCTTCAGCGTCTACCTCCTCTTTAATCATGGCTTTATCGCCTTGCATATCACGCAGTTGCTTTTGAGTATCTTCTATTTCTTTATCCAAAGCCTGAAGTTTACCATAACGGATTTCGGCTACTTTACCATAATCGCCTTCACGTTCGGCTTTTTCTGCTTCAAATTTAAGATTCTCTATCTCAACCTTGTTCTGCTGGATTTTATCCATCAGCGTTTTCTCACTTTGCCATTTAGCTTTAAAGGACTTTTCCTGTTCTTTAAGCTCGGCAAGTTCCTTACCGATAATTTCCAGTTTCGGTTTATCGTTTTCACGTTTGATAGCCTCGCGCTCAATTTCCAGCTGCTTGATTTTACGGGAAATCTCATCCAGTTCTTCAGGAACGGAATCTACTTCCATACGCAGTTTGGCTGCGGCTTCGTCCATCAGGTCAATGGCTTTATCCGGCAGGAAGCGGTCGGTGATGTAACGGCTACTCAATTCGACGGCTGCAATGATTGCGTCGTCTTTGATACGTACGTGATGATGGTTCTCGTAACGTTCTTTCAATCCGCGAAGGATGGAAATGGTACTCAAGTTATCCGGTTCGTCCACTTGCACGATTTGGAAACGACGCTCCAATGCTTTATCCTTTTCGAAGTATTTTTGATATTCGTCGAGGGTTGTTGCTCCGATGGAACGTAGTTCTCCACGAGCTAAGGCGGGCTTTAGAATGTTGGCGGCATCCATGGCACCTTCACCTTTTCCGGCACCTACCAGCGTGTGAATCTCATCAATGAACAGAATAATATCACCTTCTGATTTCTTCACCTCATTGACAACTGATTTCAATCGTTCTTCAAATTCACCTTTGTACTTTGCACCGGCAACCAGTGCTCCCATATCCAGTGAATAAACTTGTTTGTTCTTCAGGTTTTCGGGCACGTCTCCGCGAAGGATACGATGTGCCAAACCTTCTACGATAGCCGTTTTACCGGTACCCGGTTCACCAATCAGAATCGGGTTGTTCTTTGTACGGCGGCTCAATATCTGTAATACCCGGCGGATTTCTTCATCACGTCCGATTACGGGATCCAGTTTTCCGCTACGGGCAGCTTCGTTCAGGTTGATAGCATACTTTTCCAATGATTGATAAGTATCTTCACTGGATTGTGATGTAACCTTTTCTCCTTTTCTCAATTCGCTGATAGCGTTGCGCAATTCTTTTTCCGTCATACCGGCATCTTTCAAGATCGTGGAGACGGTACTCTTAACGGTCAGCAATGCCAGTATGATAGGCTCTAATGAAACAAACTCGTCGCCCATTTCTTTAGAATACTGTGTTGCTTTCTGCAAAACTTCGTTGGATTCACGACTTAGATACGGTTCTCCGCCGGATACTTTCGGCAGGGAGTCGATTTGCTTGTCGACCACGAGAGCTACTTGCTGTCCATTCATACCAAGTTTTTGGAAGATGAAATTAGTGACGTTTTCGCCTACTTTCATTACTCCCTGCATGATGTGGACAGGTTCAATGGCTTGTTGTCCCCGGCTTTGTACCAGGTTTACGGCCTCCTGTACCGCTTCTTGAGATTTAATGGTAAAATTGTTAAAGTTCATATCTTTGTTCTCCTTTCTTATTTCACGTTTTTAATAACACCTAAAGGGGCTCAAAAGATTTGCCAAGTATAAAAATATGACAAAATAGCATGAGTATTAAGGAGTTAAAGGACAAAATGACCTTTTTTATCTAGATATGACTGACGAATTTACCATATACTCCACAGAATAGGATGGGCTTCAGAATAAGATGGGTTTTCAATGAAGTTTACTATTCTGTGGAGAGACGATTGTTAGAAGATTCTTATCGGGAAGTCTCTAAGCTCTCTTTCTACTTTTTTTGCATTAAATTTGTGTGCGTTGAAATTCTTTCCCAACCATTCCCGATATTCTTTTGCAGCTTTTGAGTGTGGTTGTTTTAATGCCTCCAACATCTCTTGGTAACCATATATTCCTCCGCAATCTTCGGGTGGACATGCATTTGCTCCGTCTATGAGAAAGACGCCTTGTGTTTCGTCCTTTTTATATGCTTGTTGTGATTCCAGGGTAATCCGATGCATCCAGCTATCTCCGAAATCATATTCATATTTAATATGTGAGCCTTTTCGGGTAAGGATCTCTCCTAAAGAGAGAGAGTAGGAGTTGACTGTTTTAACGGGATCAAACAAAAAATCGTCATCGGATTCTTCGGTTGTATATATTGTTTTCCCTTTTTGAAACAGATGCATGTGATAGCCTTCCCAACCCATTGCGGTATTTATGACATCCGCAAAACTTTCCAGACGGATGTCGGAAGGGACTTCCACTATACGATATATTTCCGGGTCGGAATCAATCAAAGAAATTTTTATATTGAGTTTTTTAGAGGTTTGTTCTCCAATGTAGAAAGAGTTGTCGTATTCATCATCGTCAAACTCGTCATCGTATTCTTCATCAAATTCGTTATCATCAAATTCATTATTCTCATTGAAGGCAAAGAACTCATTCAATAAGTTCATTAGTTCTTCCATACTGTCCACCTCCAATCCCTTCAGTTCTGCGTGTGGCATTTCTTTTTTTATCTCTTTGATTCCTTTTCTCGTTAATGTATTGGGTATTTTGAATCGTTTATAGATTTTTTCCAATATAGGCAACGTTTCTATGGCACGGATATTCATCAACGTATTTGTGATATAGTCAATTATCGCGATATTATTATCTTCCCCACGCTCAAACTGATCGTAATAAGAATTCAATAATTGGCAGAACCAGTTAATAATTTCCAATCTTCGTTCAGGGTTGGTTATGGCAATTTGTGCGACAGCACTACAAATATCTTCTTTTCCGAAAGGAGCGATTCCGTCTTCATTCATGAAACTAAGTAGCAAAGGCAATTGGTTCTGCCCGAGTTGGTAAATGATGGCAATGGTGGCTTCATCCTGTACGAGGTGACAATAGGAAGCGAGGAAAGTCGGACTTTGCCGCATTATTTCCAAGATGATATTTAAAGAAGATTCCATTCGGTAATGTTCCATTGCCCAGTAGATATACCATAACTTAAAAGGCCTGTCTTCTTCTTTTGCGTTTTCGAGAGGTCCTTGATAATGGATAAATAGATGCAGGATAAAGTTGCGCAAATCTTTTTCTAATTCGGCAGCGGGTACTGTCGTGCAATCTTTTTTAAACTCGTCAAATGGGTAGTCTTTGCATGTCTGCATATCCCAAAGCCTTTGCAGGTAAGCTGCAATGGGGGTTGCTTCCGAGCTATAGTCCGGATGCTGATAGTGATAGAAAGTTTCTTCCATTTGTTGGTAGATTTTTTCTAATCCGTTATTGCTTAATATATCTATCACTTCTTGTTGTTCTTCGGGTGTAAACAAGTTTAATACTTCAGTCATAATCGCATCGAGATCAATCGAAGTTTGGTTCTTTTTCTTATTCATTATCGTGTCATTTAATTAATTTGTCAATTTTCTCCAAAGGTACGCCTCTTTATTGAGTAATAGCCTGATAATTTCTCTTTTTTTTTAATATTCTTTCCGGAGAAGATAAGAAAGTTTATCTTTGTCCTATAGTAGAGAGTAAATCTGTTTTCTAATTGACGACTAATGATATGAATGATAAACCACAAATAAAATTATCAGAGACAGTGGTGCTGATTGATGCTGCTTTCCTGAATTTCGTAATTACGGATATGAAGAGATACTTCGAAGAGACTTTGCAACGTTCTTTACAAGAGATCGATCTTTCGATGTTGACTACCTATCTGACTTTGGATGCTGGGATTGCGGAAGGAAAAAATGAAGTGCAGTTTCTTTTTGTTTATGATAAAGAGTCGGGTAATCTTGCGCATTGCCGGCCTTCTGACTTGGAGAAAGAGTTGAATGGAGTTGCTTTTCAAAGCCCTTATGGAGAATATTCGTTTGCCAGTGTTCCGTCGGAAGGGATGGTGTCGAGAGAGGACTTGTTTTTAGACTTATTATCCATTGTAGCCGATTCGGCCGATGTGAAAAAAATGATTCTGGTATCTTTCAATGAAGAATATGGAAAGAAAGTGACTGATGCTTTGAATGAAGTACAGGGCAAGGAGATTGTCCAATTCCGAATGAACGAACCGGATACTCCGGTAGCTTATAAATGGGATATGTTGGCTTTTCCTGTCATGCAGGCATTGGGAATCAGAGCCGATGAATTATAGCCATAACTACCCATTTCAGTCATTAATCGCTAATCACTAATAAGTTAATCACTATTTTCCATGTCCGATTTTCGTTTAAAAGTATTTCAGAGCGTGGCGAAGAATTTAAGTTTCACGAAGGCTTCGCAAGAGCTGTTTGTCAGTCAGCCTGCTATCACTAAGCACATTCAGGAACTGGAAGCTTATTATCAGACTCGTTTGTTCGATCGTCAGGGCAGTAAGATCTCGTTGACTAAGTCCGGAGAACTATTATTGAAACATAGCGAAAAGATTTTGGACGATTATAAACAGTTGGAATATGAGATGCATTTGTTGCATAATGAATATATCGGCGAACTGAAACTGGGTGCCAGTACTACGATTGCGCAATATGTACTTCCTCCTTTGTTGGCGGATTTTATAGCCAAGTTTCCACAAATCAATCTTTCTTTGATTAATGGAAATTCCCGGGGAGTGGAAGCTGCTTTACAAGAACATCGGATTGATTTGGGATTGGTTGAAGGTATCTTCCGTTTGCCTAATCTGAAGTATACTCCATTTTTGCAAGACGAACTGGTTGCTGTGGTTCATACCCATAGTAAATTGGCTGTTTCGGATGAGATCGCTCCGGAAGATTTGCCAAATATCCCCTTAGTTTTGCGGGAGAGAGGTTCAGGAACGTTGGATGTGTTTGAGCGTTCCCTGTTACGCCATAATTTGAAACTTTCTTCTTTGAATGTATTGATGTATCTCGGTAGTACGGAGAGCATCAAGCTTTTTTTGGAACATACAGATTGTATGGGAATTGTTTCTATCCGTTCTGTTTATAAGGAACTGGTTGCCGGTAATTTTCGTGTGGTTGAGATAAAAGGAATGCCCATGCAGCGCGAGTTTAATTTTGTGCAACTGCAAGGGCAGGAGGGAGGTTTATCTCAAGCTTTCATGCGATTTGCCGGGCATCACAGTAAGAGTTTGTAATCAAACCTCTTCCATACGGACTAATTCCCAGCCGCAGAATTGCATAACAATGCAGTGAAGTTGAGTTCCCTGACATAGTTGGCGAACTTTCGGACCGGCGGCATAACCATGAATTTGTTCAACGGCTTCCTGCCATTGTGCGGTGCCTTGGGTGTCGTATTTTTCTTTCGGCAGATATTTTAATTCCAAGATATAGCTATGCGCTACTTCTGCGTAACGTTGCAGATCGGGCATCAGAAACATATCGCAAAAGCCGTGATTCAGTTCTACTTCAGGCATTGTGAGGTAGTAGGCGTTCACGCTAAGGTAAGCGGTGAAGAATCCCTGAATGTTACGTTCGCCCTCAATGCTGCTGCGTACGGAAGTATTCTCCTTATAAGCTTTGGCTATGAATTCCAATGCCGGTCGCCATTGTCCGTCAAAAGCCATATCATTGAATAAAATCTCTATATCTATCAGGTTGATATAATGGTGATTCTGATATTCTTCCAGGATATATTCATAATATTGTTTACGGACATTCGTGTTGGGAATTCCCAGGATAGTCAGATTTCCACGTGTTCCGATGATAGTTAGCATACCATAATAAAATAATAGGCTGGGGAATATTTCCGGATTCGTAATTTGATCGGCAGAAAAAGACTGGTATAGGTTAGTCATGATTTTCCCTTCTTCGGCAATTCGTTTGATAACACCTTTGCGGTTACCGTCAAGACGGTCAAGTTGAATCAGTTTTTTCATCTTATTGTAGTCCGTACGGGTATTAGGATCAATCATTTGTTCAGGGGATTCTCCTAACTGAATTCGATTACGTAGGTAATAGAGTACCATGTCGCAATTAAACATTTTAGGATCTGATTTTAGACTTTGGCGAGCAAAACAATAATTATCATACCATGGCTTCATCTCCTGAATCATTTCTTCAATGTCTCCTTGTAACTGCCCTGCTTCCTGATAATATCGGAGCATAGTACGTACGTCTTCTTCAGAAAATCCCAGCATTTGATTAAACAGTGGATTAGTGCTGATGTTCCAACCTATGTTATATCCGCTTGACAAGTCGTCCAAAGTTACGGGACTGACTCCAATCATGAATATACGGTCGAACATTCCTTTATAATTCTTGAAGGCATCTCTGTAGAATCCGCTGGCATGGGTGATGGCGTGGTATATCTCATTTCCTTTCTCGTTGAGTACGACATTTGTGAAATTGTCATACTCATCTATAATAAGGTATAGGGGATACCCTTGACGGCGTGCTTCATCGTCTAGTATATGCAGTTTATCAATCCCTTTTTCCGCTGTGCTGAAGCGTTCAATAAACTCATCCGTGTAGTATTCACGATAACGGTTCAGAAAGCCATCCAGTTGCACTGCGCTATACGAATCAAATCTTTGCGGCAGTTCATCAATGTTGCCGCCAATCTTGGAAAAGTCAAGATAAAGCATTTGATATTTGCCTTGAAGCGGAGTTGTATTCTGCCCGATCCAGAGATTCCCGAAAAGTTGCTGGAACTTATCTTTCTGTGAAAGGTCATAATATGAACGAAGCATGCTTAGTAGCAGGCTCTTGCCAAAGCGTCTCGGACGGATGAATATCAGATAGTTGGCTTGATCTTCCAACATGGGGATATACATTGTTTTATCCACATAATAGCGGTTTTGCGTGATTACATCCTCAAAATTGGACATACCATAAGGAATTCCTTTTATTGTTCCCATAACTTTTTCAGATTGTTTCTTCTTGTTTTCCAAACAATTAATTACCAAAGATAGTTTTTTTGAAATGGATATTCCATTCTTTTGCGCTTATTTTTTATCTAATTATAAACGCAGTTTTTAACGTCATTGATTATCTTCTACTAAAAAAGAAAAAACGTTTTTATTTCTCATATTCTCATGATATTACATTAATCAGCATATAATCAGTGAATTATAGTATGAGAAATGTTTTTAATAAATTGCATTTCTCATCATTTCCGGGTGAAATAAGCCTTAAAACAGTTATTTCTCATACTTTTTTAAGTCATTTCTCATACTATTATTGCCCTTCTTCGACTATTTTCTTCTTTGTATATACCCTATGTGTTCCTCTTCCGGTGATTTCTATTCCTGAATCGGGTTGATGTCCCCATTGTCGCAGTTCAGTGGTTGCTGCTGTTTGTAGCAATCCGGTTAGTTTCCGATATTCCCAAACGGTCAGGAAAGGATGTTCGTCCAGATACTTTAGGGCTAATGCCAGTCGTTGTTCCGGTGTGAATTTATTCGAGGATTTTTGCTTTTTCCAAGGAGCTCTTTCCAACCGGCATCTATCGCTGATATTTCTTACCATTTCCCTGTCTACCCGGAAATTAACGCCTCCTATAAAAATACTTTGTGCGTTGCGGTGTTTTCCACCTTCTTCCGCATCTTCCCGTTCCTTGTCTCTGCCTAAGGTGAGCGACGGAGTGAATGTGCCTATCCCGTCTATCTTTACCGAACGTCCCTCTGCCATCAGGTGTGCCATTTCAATAGCCGTTTGAAGCAGTACGCCTTCTATGTCTCCGGCACTGAAGCCGCTGACATCGCCCACCCGTCGCGCCAACTCTTTTATGCTTGCATTGTCTATCCGTGCAAACTTCGGATATGTAATTCTTTTACCCGTCTTTTGTATGTCGGGCATCTCCTCCATAATGTATCGTGCCATACTATCTGTCGTTTAAAGTATTAATAGATAAGTTCTTTTCTATTGGAAGTAAACTTCCTTTCCTCTAATAGAAAAGTTCCTTTGGGTTAAATGTAAACTGTAAACGGAAGTTTTGTTTTTATAAATGCAACTTGCGTTTATAAAAATGAAAGTTCTGTTTTTATAATCAAAACTTTCATTTATAGTTTGCTATTATGCAAAGGTAAGTTTTCTATTTGGGAAAAAGAAGTTTATCCTTAATAAAAAAGAAGTTTTCTATTAATAGTTTAGGAGAGAAGTAACAAGAGACAATGTTTTAGAAGAATGGAATGGGGATTTGTTGAAGAATATATGTGTTTATGAAAAAAGAATGATACGAAGTAGGATATTAAATTTTATTTTTATAGTTTTGCAATGTTTCTCACGCCGATACCTCAAATCGTGAGGTTAGGGCGGTGTGGGAAATGTATTATATAAAGAAAGACGTTTACTTGACGTTTTGTCTTTGACGCATCAAAACTTCGCAAATTTTGAAAACTTCGTCAAAAAACAAAGCAGCAGTAGATGTCTGCGGGATATGTTTTATCTTTCACAAACTTCTTATAAGTAAGTTTGTGAAAATATTTGTATACATATCGGCGTGGGCTTCTGCGTTGCTTGTTCTGACGAAGTTGGGCAATGCGAAGGCCTTGATGCGTGGGACAAGTAACAGGTACAGATTCCCGCGCTTTTTTTATAAATAACAGACATTCTATTGTTAATCTGCAGTTTGGGGAATTTGACTGCTACATAGTTCGTAAAATCAGATGAACATAATTAGCGGCAACCCTTATAGACTGCTGGGTGTATATTCTAACTCTCCGATTAAGGATCGCATGGCCAATGCGAATAAAATGAAGGCCTATTTGAAAGTCGGTAAATCTGTTAGTTTTCCACTAGACCTGTTAAATCTGATTCCAGCTCCGGTTCGTTTAGTTGAAAATATGGAGCATGCCAACGGAAGCATTAACTTGCCGCAAGATCAACTGAAATATGCACTTTTTTGGTTTATCAAAGTAACTTCTATTGATGAGATAGCTATGGGGTATTTGCAAAAGGGAGAAACGGAGAAAGCTAAAGAGCTGTTTGGAAAGAAAGAAACATTTTCATCATTAATCAATCTTGGTGTATTATCATTAATACAGAATGATCAGGTAACAGCTGTTCAAACCATAACGAAAGTTATTCATAATGATGATTATCGGGTAGCCTTTGTTGAAGAAGTTTGTGGTAGTACATATCAGTTGCCAGAAGATGATTTAGCGCGGTTATTTATAAATGAACTTCTAGTAGAAGCTCCTATTCAGAATTTAATGCAATTATTTTTTAAATATGGGACATCTGTAGAGGATAATAGTTATTTGAAGGATAAGGCGATTGCTGAACCCATAGTGATTATCAGTGCTGAAATAGCAAAAGCAAAGAATGTGAAGAATGATGATTTTAATGCTCAATATAGAGCTGGATTTTCTTTGAAGAATAATACGAAAGAACCTCTTGACATTATCAGAAGTCTTTTGAAAAAAAGTGATATGCAATATCAAATGATTGCAGATAATTTGGCAAAGCAGATTTTGCAATGTGGGATTAATTACTATAATAATACTGATGAGGATGAATATGTGAAAATCGACATAGCTTATGAACTCCAAAGTTATGCTTATTCTATTGCCATTGGTAAACTTACAAAAGATCGATGCAAGGAGAATATAGAAATATTGGATAAAAAAAGAAAAGAACTACCTCCAATAGCTGTCAAAGAATACGATAAATTTATAAAAGCGGAATTGCTCAAGTATCAAGCTTTACCTAGTTTAATCAAACATGCGATTGATCTGATTAAAAAGTGTGTACCTTATCTCATGTCTATAAAAGAAGAATTAGGAAGTACAGATTCTTATTATTTAAGACTTTCAACTTTGATTGTAAATGCTGCGCTGTATAATGTCATTGAGGAATTTAACAGTGTCAATAATCAAAATCTTCAGTTTGAATTATTGATAGATAGAGAACGAATTATTCGTAAAGTGAAAGCTGTGTTTCAGGAAGCATGGGTAGCTATTTTATATATGGATAAATTGGATATGGAAAAAGATTTTGAAATTAACAGGTATTCTCAAAATCGTGCTTCTTTGAAAGAGCAAGTATTGGGGCTTGGGATTTCGACTTATCAGGCAATTCAACTTGATATGAATTCTGAATTACAGATGTTTAAAAAATGTAAGGATTCCTCTTCTTGTCAAAAATATCTAAGTGCATTCCCTAATGGAAAGTTTGTTGTGGAAATTGGAGCTAAAATGGAAGAATACGATTTCAATGCTTGTGTGACAACACAAAGTTGTTCTGCTTTTAGAAAAAAATATCCGAACAGTAAGCTGCCTATTAGTCAAAAGTGGGAAGATTGTTTCTATCATACTTGTAAGACTGCTGAAGACTATCAAAGGTATTTGAATGCTTATCCTAAGGGACGATATATTTCTTCTGCAAAAAATAAAATGGAAGAGATATCCTTTGGATGTTGTAAGACTATTGATGATTATAAGATGTATTTGCAGAAATATCCTGCTGGGAAATATAAAGATGAGGCGAGAAAAAATGTTGCAGATGAAGTTTATTGGAAAAATTGTATTACATCAGATACGAGGAGCGAATATCGTAATTATCTTGCTCAATTCCCCAATGGAAGGCATAGAACTGAAGCTCAACAGAAGATTGATGGGGTAGATTGGTCCAATATACTGTCTTGGGGATTTATAATTGCTGTCATTATTATATTAACCATTGTACTTAGTAATAATTGAAGATTATGCCACAATTAATACTATATCTATTGCTTGGGATTTTCTTTGTTCTGAATGCACTAGTTAAATGTTTGGTTAAAGCTACTCAGAGTAGTAATTCATACATACGCAATGGACTACATGTGCTTATGGGATTAGTGATAATATTTAGCATATTCTATGCTTGGTATACATATCAAAGAAGAGACATCATTTCTTTTGATAAATTAAAGGCAGAAATTACGATAGAAAAATGTCAGAACTTTATAGATAAATATCCTCATAGTGAAAAAATATCAGAAGTGAGAGACTGGATTAATAAGCAATATGAAAATGAATTGCGAGCAGCTAATGATTCATTAAGTTTAAGTCTTTTTATTGATAAATATTCTAGTAATTATCGTTTTAAAGAAGAGTATAAACATCCTTATTTAAACAAGGCTATAAAACAGTTAGATGAGGAAAAGAAAAGGTTAGAGTATGAACGTAATGAACGAATAAGGAGGGAACAAGTGATATGGAATTCAGAAGACAGAGCTTGGCAAACCGCTTCAGAAAGAGGTATGCTCGTTATGTTTCAGAGATATCTTAATTTATACCCTAATGGCGTTCATAGGCCAGAGGCTATGAAAAAGATAATTGACTTGGAAGTTGCTGATGTTTTTAGAAGTGGAAACTATGGTCAGTTGCCATCTATGGATAAAACTAGGTATGGAAAAAGTACATATACTACGGTTGCTATAAAAAATGATACTCAATATACTTTAACCGTTTTATATAGTGGTATGGAAAGTAAGCGGATAGTTATAAGTTCTTATGATTCTCAAAATGTGCAACTGAAATCAGGTTCTTACCGTATTGTTGCTTCTGTTGATGATGCTAGTAAGGTACTAAATTCTGCGGGGAAACAAGATTTGACTGGGGGAATCTATAGTGTAAATTATTATATATCAACATCAAGATATTAGCCATGAAACAAATTTTTATCATTCTTATTTGTACATTAGTATGTACTGCAAAGCTTTATTCACAAACAGATAGCTTGTATAAAGCATATCAAAAGCATATTGTGGGAATAGAACAATCTTTGAAAAGTCTGAATTTGGAAAATGAGGTACTGAAACAAAATGTTAAAATTCAAAGGGAAATGATTGATAGTCAAAGTGAAAAGTTGGAATCTATGAGCTCTACTATAGAGTCAACTAATCGAAATATTGAAGACATAGTAAATCAATTGGGGGTTAGAATTGATGAAGCAAATACATCTTTGCAGGCAAAGGCAACTACTAATGATTTAAAATCAAGAACTGTGTGGGGTGTTTCTTTATTCCTATTTTTTGCGATTATTTCGTTTGTGGTTTATTGGTTACTACATAGACGAATTGCGAAAGGATATTTAGATGTTACCGCATTGAAGATTAAAGCTGATAAGCTGAATGAGGATATCCTTAATCAATTTTCTTTAGATATGATTGAGATGCAAAAGATTACAGCCTCACTTGTTACATTATCTTCTATACAGGTAGCGCAAATCGAGAATGTTGCCCCAGATCATTCTTTAATAAAGACATTGGCTGACCGTATTACATTTATGGAAATGACGCTTTATAAAATGGATAAGGGAGTTCGCGGCTATAAACAACTTTCAAAGTCTATCATTCAGATGAAAGATAATTTGAAAGCTAATGGTTATGAGTTAGTTGATATGTTAGGAAAAACTTATAGCGATGGGATGAAAGTTACTGCAAACTTTGTTGAGGATGAAGAATTGAAAGAAGGTGAGCAAATTATAACTAGTATTATTAAACCTCAAATCAACTATGGGGGAGTAATGATACAATCAGCGCAGATAACAGTAAGTCAAAACCTTTAAATAATATGTAATATGGTACAGGTAAAAATGAAATATGGAATAGATTTAGGAACAACTAATTCCGCAATTTGTAGAATGGAAAATGGAGATCCATGTATAAAAAAAACAGATACTTTAAAAGATACCTTGTCTTCCTGCGTTTCGTTTACTAAGAAAAAGGTTATCAAGGTAGGGGATAGTGCATATAATGACCTTCGTCAGGATAAATCTAGGGCTACGAAGAAATGGTCTAGACAAAATGAAAACGTCTTTATTGAGTTTAAGAGAACAATGGGACTAGACACTTCTTATGAAACTTCTAATATGGGGTGTTCATTTTCTTCCGAGGATTTGTCATCAGAAGTGTTGAAAGCTTTGAAGTCTTTTGTATCAGATGATTCAATCAATGCTGCTGTTATTACAATTCCTGCAAAATTTAAAGCAGACCAAATAGCCGCAACTAAAAGATCTGCAATTCTTGCTGGTATTGAACATTGCGAATTACTGCAAGAACCTATTGCTGCTTCTATGGCCTATGGACTAAGTTCTGCTAAGAAAGAGGGTGTGTGGTTGGTGTTTGACTTTGGTGGAGGGACATTTGATGCAGCTTTACTGAAGGTGGAGGATGGAATCATGCAAGTTAAGGATACGGAGGGGGATAATTATCTTGGTGGTAAAAATTTAGATTATGCAATTGTGGATGAAATCATAATTCCATATCTTCAGGAAAATTATGTTATTGATAAAATCCTAGCAGATGATGCCAAGAAGCAGATATTGCGTGATGCTATGAAGTTTTATGCAGAGCAGGCAAAGAATCAATTGTCTTTTAAACCACATTGTGATATAACTTCCCAATTAGATGAATTTGGAGAGGATGATGAGGGGGCAGAATTGGAATTGGATATAGTCGTTACTCAGCAGCAAATAAAGGAAGTTGTTGCTCCTGTTTTTCAAAAAGCTATCAATATTTGCAAAGACTTACTCAAACGCAACAATATCCAGGGAGGTGATTTAGATTCTTTGATTCTTGTTGGAGGACCTACATATTCTCCTGTATTGCGTGAAATGCTAAAAGAACAAATAACGTCTAATGTTGATACAAGTGTTGACCCGATGACTGCCGTTGCCAAGGGGGCTGCGTTGTATGCTTCGGGTATTGATAGTGAAGTGACGGAAAAGATTAGCTCTGGAATTGTTGCTTTAGGACTTTCTTATGAATCTAGTTCTGTTGAAGTTGTGGAATTTGTATCTGTTAAATTGTTACCGGATGAATGTGCAGGGATTTTTTCTTCTAAAGTTTTTGTGGAACTTATAAGAAATGATAGAGGTTGGTCGAGTGGTAAGATAGAAATTAATGAAATTGGAGATGTCGTGGAATGTCAATTGATGGAAGGAAAGACTAATGTGTTCACTATTGTAGCTTATGATGACAAGGGTACTTCGATTCCTTGTTTTCCTAATGAAGTGAATGTAATGCAGGGTATTGTGGTTGGTAATGCTGTATTACCATATAATATAGGCCTTGAACTACATGACAGAAGTTTGGATAGAGATAGTTTTATTCCTCTTAAGGGATTAGAGAAGAATCAGCCTATTCCTGCTATTGGAGTGCGCAATGGTTTAAAGACACCTAAACAACTTCGTCCAGGTATGGCAACCGATAATATGGTTATTCCGATTTACCAAGGAGAATACAATGTAGGAGGAACAAGTGCTATTTATAATGATCATGTGTTTAATGTCTCCATTAGTGGAGATGATGTACCAGCACTTATTCCTGCGGATAGTGATTTAGATATAATATTAAAAGTAGATCGTTCTCAACAGATGATAATGGAAGTGACATTCCCTATTATCGGTGAGACTATTGAAAAAATAATAGAGATAGGACAGCGTTCAACAGGTGTTGATACGTCTGAATTGCTGCATCGACTAGATGAAGCAAAACGGAAGCTAGCTTCTTTTCAAGCGACTCCAGCTATTAAAGAATTTGAAGTTGTTGAAGTACAGAATATGCTAAATGATATCAATGGGAGGTTTGATGGCGAAAAAGATAGTGATGATGGCAAGATGCATCTATTGGCAGATTTACGCCGTGCATTTCTTAAAATAGAGGGAGTAGAGAAAGAACATGAATGGGATTCTATGGAAGCTGAGTTAAGAACTGAGTTTGATAGATTGGAGAAGGCAAATAATGATTTAGGACATAAATATGATAATCAGATAGAGGAACTTCGTCGTCAGGCAGATATCGTAATTCGTCAAAAGGATGTTCAAATGGGACGGCAAATACTGGCAGATATAAAATCTCTGTTCATTTCTGTAACATTGATTTATCAATTGATTGGTTTTATACGACATTATAGTCAAAATCTGGTACAATGTGCATGGAAAGATGCAAACCGTGCCCGTCAATTACTTACCCAAGGTATGGAAATGGTGAATAATAATCCGGTGGTAGAAACTTTACATCCACTTGTCTGTGCAGTTATTGATGTGATGGATATACCCGAAAATGAGAAACCGGAGTTCTAATATTGTTGAATATGTCAATTTTGAGTAAAAATCAAAAAATAAACGGTTATACAGTTATCTTCTTGGTAAAGCAGGGAGTATATGCCGAAACTTATCGTGTTAAAGATAGTTTGGGGAAGAATTTCTTCCTTAAACTTATTAATTGTGCAAAATTACATCACTCGCAGTTTGATGATGAGGGTAATATCTTGGAACTACAAATTGCCAAGCAATTAAAACATCTAAATATCACAATGTACTATGATAATGCAATATTGCTATTGAGTGGGCAAAAATTCGTATATATCGTTTTTGATTTTATTGTAGGAGAAACAGCTGCTCAATACTTGGCTCATGAACAAACATGTAGTGTATATCAGGCAAAGCTGATTGTATCAGGTGTATTGAATGGCTTGAAGTTTCTTCACACCCTTTCTCGTCCTATTGTTCATAATGAATTAACTATTCAGAACGTAATGCTTGATTTGTCGGGTGGAACGGTAATGTCTAAGATTATAGACTTTGGGCATGCCAGATATGTAGATCAGAATATTGGTTTTATTAAGGAAGGGATAAATCCATTTTACACAGCTCCTGAAGCATTTAATGGTATTTTTTCTCCGCAAACAGATTTATTTTCAGTAGGAGCAATGCTTTATCATCTTTTATTTGGCTTGCCTCCTTATTTTACAGACTTGTCTTCATTTCAAGCTAACAGAGTTTCATTGATAGATGCAGTTTTAGAGGAAAGACGGAAACCTCTTAATATACTTGATACGAATAAATTTGAGCTGGATGAGCAACTCATAAATACAATCAATAAGGCATTATCACTTGATATTAATAATCGTTTCAAATCTGCTGATGAATTTGTGAAAGCATTGAATGGTGAGGTGAAAGTTGAAGCATTATTGTTAAAAAATGAAGTGGGCATTGGCGCAACTGAGAGTTCGGAAGTATCGGTTAAGAAAAAAGGTGATGGATTTGCAGATGTAGCAGGTATGACAGAATTGAAAGCGCAACTTCAATCAGATGTAATTGATTTGTTGAGACACCCAGAGCAAGCGAAAGAATTGGGATTGTTTATTCCTAACGGCTTATTGTTTTATGGCCCTCCGGGATGTGGTAAGACATTTTTTGCAGAAAAATTTGCAGAAGAAGCTGACCTTAATTATAGGTATGTCAAATGTTCAGACGTGGCATCTCCATATATACATGGTGGACAAGGCAAGATTGCTGCTATTTTTGAGGAAGCTCGCAAAAATGCACCGACTATTTTATTTTTTGATGAAATTGATGCTATGATTAAAGATAGGAGTAGGCAAACCAATGTTAGTGAAGCCGGTGAGGTTAATGAATTTTTGGCACAACTGAATAACTGTGGACAAGATGGTGTTCTGGTCATAGGTGCCACTAATAAACCGACAGAAATTGATAAAGCAGCCTTACGTGCAGGACGTTTGGAGCTTAAATACTACATTCCGCAACCGGATAAAGAAACGCGTAAAAGGATGTTTGAGATAAATTTGCAAAAGCGGAAAGTAGATTTTGGTATTGATTATGAGAAATTGGCATCACTGACGGAGAATTATATTTCTGCCGATATTAAGTTGCTTGTTGATATGGCAGCTCGATTGACTTTTCGCAGAAAATTGGGAAAAATTACGATGGAAGTATTGGAAGAGGTTATCAATACTTCCAAGCCAAGCATTTCGATAGATGTCATCCATGAGCATGAAATCATTAGAGATAAATTCCTAGGAATAAAAAACAGAGACTAGTCTACAGTAGGACTTAATTAGTAAAATTATGGAAATAAATGAACTGTATTTGAAAACAGCATTTTGCTGTATGGCATGTGATGGAAATATTGTACCTAAAGAAGTACAACTTATAAAAAACTATGCTTCCAATAGTGGATTGTTCACTATGTTGGATGTAGAAAGTAAGTTGAATGAATATGTAGCAAATATAAATCAGCAAGGGGGATCATTTCTGAATGATTATTTGAAAGATATTGCTAATGCATCTTTAACAGAAATACAGGAACTTGATATTGTGAGGATTGCCATTCAAATGATAGAGGCTGATAATAAAATAGAGTATTCAGAAATAAGTTTTTTTAAGAGGATTCGTCTCAACTTAAATATTTCGGATGCTATCATTCTTGAAGATATGCCAGATAAAGAAGATTACTTACTACCTGACATCATTCTGAAAGAGTATGAATTTGTTTTGGATACTCCTTTTCTAAATATTAACTTAGAGAATTAGAATGATATTGATCATGCTTCTCTCTGTACTACAAGTCCCTTGTATAATAGAAGGATAATTATCGTATATCCTTAACTATATAATCAAAATGTTATCTAGGATAATATTTTTGTTGGCAATAGTTTCATTTATTTGGTGGCCATTGGATATGTTTAGTGGCATTTGTTGGGCCAGTTGTGAATATATAAAGTTGAAATTGCAAGGCATTGATCTTGATTTTTCGGAAGCATTAGTTTTGTATGTGCAACATTATCCACAATTGTGAGTTTTAGATAATAAATATGAAATATATTGAGAGCAGTACCATGTACATTTCTTCATATATTGATGTTGCAAATCGTATTAAGAATAAGTAGGCAATGTGATAGGTGTTGTTATAGCCATAATTTTATTCTTTATCTGAAATAAATAATCGCGATTTTTGTTTTATATATGAAACAAAAATGCCATATTTGTATTCTGTATATAAAACAATACCTGATATGAATAAGGAACAAATAAAGCAAATAATTGGTGAAAATCAAGAGTTTGTTAAGGATATAACATTTATGGAACGTCCTTTTACTTTTGAGGATGCGGGTAATTATGTGTTTTTAGGTATTCGCCGGGCTGGAAAATCCTATTTGATGTATCAGCGGATACACCAACTTCTGAAAAAAGGGCATACGATAGAAGAAATACTATATATCAACTTTGAAGATGAACGTTTTA
>OGRQ01001386.1_pt1 | contig 22668 bp, 16 predicted proteins | sample 1553521 | NCBI WGS metagenome assembly OGRQ01 (sample SAMEA2580088, study PRJEB22360) | human gut metagenome | biome: human gut; feature: human-associated habitat; material: faeces | place: Denmark | collected 2008/2010
CTTCAAGGTCCAGGTCGACCAATAACAGATCCGGCCTTCGGGTATGGAATAACTTCCAGGCCTCTTCAACATTTGTCGTCAATTCGACCAGAAAGCCGGCCTGATCCAGGAAAACCTTGGTCATACGCCCGAAATTGAGGTCGTCTTCTACATATAAAATCCGTATCACACTCATATTCTTTCATTATTATATCGTTAGCCCCTCTTCTCCAACTTATTAAATCTAACCTCCCTTTTCTCTGTTTATCACCCTTTTTAGCCTTTAGCTTCTAGTCTTTCGCTTTTCTCTGTGGTATTTCGATGATAAATTCTGTTCCCTGCTTTCCGTCACTGTTCACCTGAATATGTCCGTGGTGGGCTTTTACGACTGCTGCCACATAACAGAGTCCCAGTCCGAATCCTTTCCGTTGTTTATCTCCTTTATAACGTTGTCCCCGTTTGTATTCCTGAAAAATGAATTTTTGTTCTTCGGGTGGTATGCCGTAACCATCGTCTTGTACTGTCAATATCCATTTTTTTGCCTCCCGGCGGCAACCTATCCGAATACGGACTTTTGTTCCTGAATATTTAATCGCATTTCCTAATAAGTTTCCCAAGGCACTATATAAAAGTAAAGGATCGACCTGTGCAAGGGGGACGGTAGGAGAAATTTCTGTTTGTATATCGATTTGTTTGCCGATGCTATTGTTTTGCCTGTATTCCGTTGTGATTTGTGTTAATAATTCCCGGATATCGGTCGGTTGTATACAGGCTTTCAGACCGTAGGCATCGACAGAAAAGGTCAGTAGATTTTCGATATCTTCCAAAGTTTTATCGGTCCATTGTTTACATCGTTTATAGGTTTCGTTCAGGGAGATGGCGGTTTTGTCCTGCTGGTCGGACAAAAGATTTTCCAACTGGCATTTTATATTCAGTATCGGCCGGCGTAGGTTATGGACCAGGGTATGCGTAAATGCTTTTTGATTATCCCGTAGTTTTTTTTCATTTTTCAATAGCCGATAAAGAAGATAAGTCAGACAAATAATCAGGATAAAGAGCAGGATAGAAGTAAGAATACGTTCCAGGGCTAGTTTGAAAAATAAAATCAGGGGGAAATTGAATTCTGCTTTTAGAAGATGTTTTTCGAGGTATCCAAGAGGAAAGACAAGGGATATCTCCGGAGAGGTGATCTGTTGCTTCGTGTTAGAATACTGTGATAGTAATGTCCCCAGAGAATCCGTTAACGTCAATCGGTAAGGTAATGCATGCAAATTTTCACTGGCAAGGTGTGTATCGAGTAGCCGGGCTAAAGTATCCGGTTGCCATTTTCGGGGATTACGGATATCATAGCCGATGATCCGGTTAAGGGAATCCAAATTAACATGGGCATTGACCGGAATAACCGTATCTGTATTACGGATGTTATAATGAATTTTGTTTTGGGAAAGAGCATAACTGGCACTCCACCCTTTCTTTATACATAGTACATTCAAATGACTGATATCTGCCTTTAAAACGTCTTCAATGGTATGGCTGAGAAGAGATTTTTCATGTTCGTATACCTCTTTCAGTGTGAACAACTGAAAAATAAACAATATAATAATTGTAGAAATGATAATGAACCAACCTATTTTTATGTGTCCTTTCATAAGATAAAATTATTAAAAATTGCTACTGTTTTTGCTACTGTTTCAATTAGGTTGTTTGAGAAAATATGCTGAAATTTGTTTTGGAAAGTTAAGTAAAATATGTGATATGTGCAAAATGTTTTTTACCGGTTTATTTTTTATCCTTTGGGGTGTGGATCAGAATTCTGATCCGGTAATGGTATTAAATCGCTTCGGGATGATGGATATTGGGGTTGCCGATGAGTGTGGCTCCACCCTGTATTTTGGCCGATCGGATGAAGTACCGGGAAATGTTTTTCAGTATTGCAGTAATTTGATTGTATTCGACCGGCAAGGAGGAATCCTTGAATCCTATAGACTGGACACCGATTTAATAGCCCTTTGTTATGCTCCGGACGAACAAAGGTGGTATGGCAAACGGTTACCGGCCGGAGATCACCCCGATGTTTCTGTGTTTATCCCAATCGATAAATAAAGACTGACATGAGAGGTGGGGCTATGCGATCGATTTTAATAATCGGAACACTTACTTTGGTTGGTATTGCAGGACTTTGGTTCTTGCTCGGAGACTCTACGGAAGTGTTTGAATTATTATATTCATCACCGACTACTATTCGAATAGAACGGGATACTATCGACCTGGATATTGTGAGGTATGGCGAAAAGAAACAGATTTCTTTCCGGATCTGTAATACGGGCGAGGTTCCCTTATTGATCCGTGATGTGCGGCCTTCTTGCGGCTGTATTGAAGTTCGATGGGAAAAGCGTCCGGTACAACCCGGAGAAGAAACGTTGATTTTCGTCACTTTTGAACCGAATTCTTTGGGCCGGTTTATGAAATCGATTGAGGTATTGTGTAATACATCCTCACAATTATTGAGACTGAATTTAAAGGGGATTGTTCTTAATGATAGATGAAGAAAGTCTTGATATTAGAGAGTGTATTATTGTGTTGTCTTTATTTTTGTAAAGATGATTTTGTGTTATATTAAAAATGATGGTTATGTTTAGAAAAATTATTTATGTCTTTTTGGGATTTTTTGCAACAGTGTTTGCTTTGAATGTTGAGACTGGCTTTAATGATGGTATCATGAATGTGACTCTTTATGAAGTAGAGGGATTGGCTCAAGGTGAATGCGGGGATAATGGGTTTACAGAATGTCCAGATCGTGGAAGTACGCTTATATCATGTGTAATAAAAGATCCTGTAACACATGAAACGGCCCCTGGTGAGATGGATTTTTGTATGTCTGAGGGAAGAGGTTGTGCTATTACTCCTTGTTATAATAAATTGTAGTAATTATAAAAAGAATGTGCCAAAAATATTTTATTTATTGAAATGTTTTTGGTGCTTCTTTTTTCATTTAGTGAGACATGTTAAAAATAATTTTACAATTATTGTTGATAATTTTAATTTTTTCTTGTCAAAAACAACAGGTTCCTTCTGTCGTAACAATTAAAGTTCCTGAAATAGCTAATGATGTATGGATGACGATGAGCGAAATCGTGGACACTGCGATTTATATCCCTTTGGAAACGACGGACGAATGTTTGATTGACGCTTCGATGTTCCGACGCATGGAGTATTATAAAGGAAAATTTTATTGTTTTGTATTTACAGGAGGGTTGTATATTTTTGACCGGAATGGTAGATTCCAAAAATTGATTCCGATAGGCCGTGCACCTGGAGAATTAAATGTTTGTAATTCTCATAAAGCGTTTTTGATTGATAAGAAAAATGATCGGTTGGTATTTCCGGGTTGGTATAAATTTTATTATTACGATTTGGAAGGGAATTACATCGAAAGCCGGAATCTGAAATCGAAGTTGGTTCCTGCTCAGGCTGCCTTGGAGAACGGTGAGTGGTGGTTTTATTTTTTCGGAAGTGCTTCTTTTAATAAAGGCGATGCCAGTCATTACTACCGGTATGATTTTGATGAGGGAATAAAGGAAGGATTTATGCCTGCAAGTCCATTAAACCGCTACGCAGAAGGAGGATTTGGATATGGAGTGGATAGTTTAGTATTGGCTTATTCTCCTTTAGTGAGTGATACCATTTATCAGATTAACAAGGGACATTTCTGTCCTGCTTTTTATGTCGATTTTGGGAAAGATAAATATGTTTTGGGGAATGATTACATACAGCATAATATAAAAAATCTGAGATCGAAGACCGGTATTATTACAGAGGTCGTTGCTGGGGATGATGTTATTTATTTCGTTTTTGTACGTAAAGGTTATAGTCAGGAGGCTTACTTCTATAGAAGAACAGGAGAAGTAATTACGGGAGCGAAGCATAAAGAAGAGGATATATTTGTACCCTTCGGTTCAACATTAACTTATACGGACGGTTACTTCGTTGCTTGGGAAAATGCTTATATTTTTACCCAATGGGCTCCAGATATAGCTGCAAGATTGAATGTGAAAGAATCGGATAATCCGGTCATTGTTCTTTATCGTTTGAAAAAATAAAAATCTCGTAGCATATGAGAATAAACCGAATTATAAAATCGATCATGAAGTATATTTTGAAAATCCTGCTATTTCTTATCATTTGTGATGCATGCAAGCGTTCAGATATCGATGTTTTCGATATTGTCGAGGAAATCACTGACTACGACAGTGTTTATTCTGATAAGAATGACGTTTTTAATAGAATAACTGATATGGCGATTTTGGACAGTGTCTTGATAACTAAGCATATGAATGACACATATCATTTTTCATTTATTGATGTCAATGGGAAGAAGATCATAAAAAGATTTGGAAAAAGAGGACGAGGTCCTGGTGAATATCTTCAAATAGGAACTGGATTTAGGGTTTGTGGGTCAAAATTGGTTTTTTTGGATGCTATGCAGAAAGAAATAAATTATGTTTCGATTTTTGATGTGATTGAGAATAAAATTCCTTACCATATAGAGAAAGAAGCTTATCCATATACGGTGGATTTTAGGCCCAGACATATGGATGTAATCAATCACGTAAAAGTTGCAGTTGGATCGTTTAAAGAAGGGTACTTTGGTTTGCTTGATTCAAGTAATAATATACTCGGTTGTTTTTTCGATTATCCTTTTGCTTATGAAGGAGTGGAAGGAATATATAGAGGGAGTGTATACCAAACAAAAATTAGTTCAAATGATATTCAGAATAAATTTGTTATTTTAACCTTAGCATCTGATGTTTTTGAGATTTATCAAATTGAAGGAAAAGATATCCATCGTATATTTCTTAATCCATATAATCACATCCCTCTTATTCGTGAAAGAGCAGGACGCTATGGAATCAGAATAAATGAAAGTATAGCTGGCCTGATGAAGATGGCTGTTTCTGATGAAATGATTTGTTTTACTTATTCTGCAGAAAGTTATGCGAAAGCTAATAAAGCCGGATTTATTTCAAATGAAATTCTTTGTTTTAATTGGAAAGGTGAGAAAATAAAAAAATATTTATTACCTTTTCCAATAAGCACTTTTTGTGTCGATAAACACTTCATTTATGGAGTCAGGTATATCGACGATGAATCAATAATCTATCGCTTTAAACTGTAATTATTCTCTCCTGCCGGTGTGCCGGATTAAATGTTGTATGAAAGATCACCATCTTTCATACAAACATTTAATCCTACATTCATTTTACCATCCGGGATTCTGATCGTGCTGAAGATTAGGATTCCGTTCCAGTTCTACCTGCGGGATAGGCCATAACTCATGCCGTGGCTGGTACTCATGGGTAAACATCAAATCGCCGTAGATATCGGTTGCATTTTTGACTGTCGGGCCATAGATACCCCAACGTCTCAGGTCCCAATAACGGTGGCCCTCAGACGGCAATTCATACGCCCGCTCGTTACGAATACGTTGCCGCATTTCTTCCTGGCTGTTGACAGCCAGCCAGGGGCTGCCATTGTTCAACGACGGCATCTCCACCCGGTCGCGTACTTTGTTGAGTTCTGTAACGGCTTTGTCTAAACTGTTCTCTTCGTTATATGCCTCTGCCAGCATCAACAGTACATCCCCCAGGCGGATCAACGGAAATTCATAAGGTACCCGCGTATATTCTCCCCAATAACCGTCAAGATTACCGGTGGGAATAAATTTACGCCAGAAATAAGAATTCCAGCCTTCGGAATTCCGGATAAAGGCCTGTGCTTCCATCGGTGAACCGCCTTTTTGGGGATTGTGAAGTACAAACTGCTTATCCATCGGTACCGAACCGGCGTCTGTTCCCAGATAATGGGAATAAGGCGTAATGACATTCAGGCACAGGCGGGGATCCCGTTTGCGGTATGCGTTGAGGACTTTAGTTGTGTCACAATTCAATAAGTCGGTAATCTTTGTACTCCCGTCATCTATCGCAACACTCAGGACATCACGCCGGAATTCCGGACTACCGTCGTTGAATCCCGGAAAAATATCGTCCCAGTTAAACGGGCTGCTATCAAGATTCTCGTACATATCCACCAGATGGGTCGAAGGTACGATACAATTGCTGGCAATGAGGCGCATAGTGGATTTATTGCCCAGAAAACTGCACAATTCCAGCCCGTGCCCTGCCACGTTACCGTCCAGAGACTGGATGGAGAAAATCATCTCTTTGCTGCGTTTGCCGTTGTACAAGCGGAACAGTTCATTGTAATCCGGATGCAGTTCATAGCCGTAATTATTCGTTTTGTTGTAGACGATTTCTTCAAAATCGGCAATGGCCTTGCTCCACTCCCGGTTGTAAAGATATACCTTCCCGCGCAAAGCGTAGGCAGCCCCTTTCGTGGCACGCCCGTAATCGGATGTTTCCCAGGCTACGGGAAGTTTGGAGATGGCATCCGTCAGGTCGTCGAGAATGTGACCGCGGATGGTTTCTGCCGATTCGCGCGGGTTGGACAAGGTGGCGAATTCCTCTTCGATGATACAGCTCTCATCGTAATAAGGTACTCCTCCCCAGCAATTGAGCATTCTGAAATAGGCCATGGCACGCAGGAATTTGGCTTCGCCTATGACACGTGTTTTCACTGTTTCATCGATATCCATGGCGGAGACATTCCGGATGACCGTATTCGAACGGTGTACTACTTCGTAGAGATATTGCCAGGTGTTCTGGACAGAAGCGTCTCCGGATGAAAAAGAGGTACCCCGGGCAATTCCGGCATGGGGAGACGTACCGTTCGCAATATCGGATATCATATCGAAAGTAAAGTCGCGTCCGAAAGCCCAGCCGGCTTTCATGGCAGCATACAGAGCGACGGCCGCCTGATTGGCATGTTGCTCCGTCCGCCAGAACGTTTTGTCGTTCAATTGGTCGGCAGGAGTATAATCGAGCGTTTCACACCCTTGGAGTAATAAACCTATACCTAAAAGAGCGGAAAAAATATAGTGTCCTTTCATTAGTGCTGAATTTTAAAATGTGACATTGATTCCTACTGAATATTGCCTCAACTGAGGATAACCTACGCCGGCGGCTATTTCCGGGTCCAGACCGGGGAAATCCGTTAAGGTAAACAAGTTGTCGATGCTGGTATATATTTTGAGATTTTCGACAAAAAATTTCTCCGAAATATGCCTGGGAAGCGTGTATCCTAACTGTATGTTCTTACACCGTAAATAAGAGGCGTTAAACACCAAGGCATCGCTGGCAATGTTGTTTTTACTGTTGGCATTGTTCCGGAGCCGGGGATATTTGGAATTGTAAGGATTTTCAGGTGTCCAGGCATGGTCGGTAATATCTTTATTCAAGGATTGCCCCATGACAGTGACAAACCGGAATGCCTGGTTGTTATAATAGACTTTGTGTTTTCCTACCCCTTGGAGCAACATACTGAAATCGAATCCTTTCCAGGAAATACCGATATTACTGCCGAAAGTAAATGCGGGGGAGTTGCCGTTGCCGATCTCGATCCGGTCGTTGGCATCCAGATTCCCGTCATGATTCGCATCTGCATACAGGAAGTCGCCCAATTCCGGTCTTTGATAAGTGGCGAAATAGTCCGGATTTTTATCGACCAGAGACTGTACATAGTCCAGATCGGACTGATCGCGGACAATACGGTCCACAGACATGACATATAACTGATTGATGGGTTTCCCTTCCTGCAATTTATAAACGCCGTTAATAGAGGGGACTTTCCCCTGAAATTTGGTCACTTTATTGCGGACATATCCCATGTGGAAGCCAAGAGAATAGGTCATACTGCCGATATGATCGAACCAGCTGATATCGAAATCGATACCCCGGTTGCGTACCTTGCCGGCATTTTGGTTGGGGACAGCAGAAGTGCCGTGCTCTAACGGTGCCGGCAATGAAATCAGGATATCTGTCGTCAGCCTGTTGAATACATCCACAGAACCGCTTAAACGATGGTCAAACAACCCGTAATCCAGACCGATATTGGTCATGTGCGTCGTCTCCCAGGTGAGATTGGGATTGGCGAGGGTGGTCTGTGCCAGACCACTGGCCACCGCATTGCCCAGTACGTAATTGGCTGAAGCATAGAGGGGCTGATACATATAGAAAGTCGATGTGGCGTTGTTGCCGAGTGTACCGTAAGAAACCCGCAGTTTCAGCATATCCAGCCAACCGGCAGCTTTTTTCAGGAAGGGTTCTTCCGAAATGCTCCAACCGGCGGATACGGAAGGAAACCATCCCCAGCGCTTATCGGGGGCAAAACGGGAGGAACCGTCTGCCCGCAGGTTTACTTCCAGTAGATATTTATCGTCCCACGACAGGTTTATCCGGCCGAAATATGAACGCATGGCCCATTCTGTATAGTTTCCTTCAATCTCACCGTTGGTACTCCCCCCGTTGATACTGGTCAGAGCATCGTCGGCCAGATCGTATTTCCTGAACCGTTCGTCTTCCCGTTTATTATATTCCTGACTGATACCAACCAGTGCAGAAGCATTCAGTTTGCTGACATTCCATTCATAGCGTGCCGTCACATCCGAAGTCCGGAACGTATTCCGACGATTATACCGGTTGATATAAGTACGGACCGTACCTTCCCGCAGCAGTACAGGTCCATCCAGTGTAAAGCGATATAAATTTTTGTCGCATAATTGATATTCTTCATTCCGTTCCCAGGAGTTATAGGTGAACGAAGCACTCAGGGGCAAACCTTCTACCGGTGACAAACGGGCAAACAGTTTGGGGACAATACGACGGGTTTTTATCGGAAAATCCTCTTTGTAAAACCACATACGCCGGTAAGGATTAAAATTGCTGACATTCTCTTCCTCCGGATTTTGCACACCTCCGTACAACCTGTTTCAGGGTCATAGAGCGTCATGCCGGGAACCGTATTCAATGCTCCCGAACCGAATATCACGTCTCCTCCGTTAGTGGCATTTTCGGCATTCGGATTATTGGAATCCATATAACCGAAGATGTTCATTCCGACAGTGATCCGGGTTTGATGTCGACTTCGACATTCGAACGCAGTTGATAACGCTTATAATCGGTATTATAAACGATACCCGGATTTTTCACATAGCCCAGAGACAGGTTATAACGTACCGTTTTCGTTCCTCCGATAGCCGAAAGATTATGATTTTGTACCACCGACGGATTCCGGTAAATATGATCCTGCCAGTCGGTATTGGGATAAACGGTGGGGTTAGCTCCGTTGTCATTGCGCCAGGCGTCGATGGAGGTCTGGGAGAAACGGGGGGCTTGCCCGTTAGCAGTCAGAGCTGCATTCTGAATCTCCATAAAATCGGCATAGTCGGTGACCAGATTCAAGCGTTTAGCTACCTTTTCAAACGAGAAATTGCCGCTGTACGTAATTTTGGCACTGCCTTCGTATCCGGTTTTTGTGGTAATCAGGATCACTCCGTTGGCAGCCCGTGAGCATAGATCGCAGACGAAGCGGCATCTTTCAGTATCGAAATGTTTTTTATATCCTGGGGATTGATATCACTGATAGCACAACCGGCTACGCCATCGATCACCACGAGCGGATCGGCATTGTTCAATGTACCGACACCCCGGATCCGGATCGTAGAAGTCTCGAAACCCGGGGTATTCCCCCCCGAATTGGTTACGGTCAGTCCTGAGGCCAATCCGGCCAGGGCATTCTCGGCATTGGTGACTGGCCGCTCGGCCAAGGCATCGATGCTAACCGAGGAAACAGCTCCGGAGAGATTTGCCTTTTTCTGTGAACCATATCCTACTATAACTACTTCATCCAATTTTGTCCGGTCTTCATACAAGGTAAGGCGCATATTTTCCCGCGCATTGACCTCGAGGGGTTTGTATCCGATAAAGGAGATGCGTAACGGGGAACCGAACCGGATATCCGGTAATTTGAATTCGCCGTTAAGATCGGTCACTTGCCCTGTGCCGCTTTCTTTGATCAGTACATTTACACCGATCAAAGGTTCTCCGGCAGCGTCGGTCACTCGTCCCTTGACTGTAATGATATGCTGTTTTTTCAACTTATCCTTTTGGTCTTCCAACGGTTCCGGAGATTTTTTCCGGTTATCCTTTTCTGCATAAGAAATCGGTTCACCGGCCGGCCGGAATTCTTTTCCGGCCTCCTGAGCATGAAGCGGCAGCCAGAACAAAGTTACCAGAAAGGTCAGGCATCGTATCCGGACTCTATACTTTCTATTCATATTAAATTTTTTCAGATTGTGCATATTTTCCATTTTTTGAATATACTATAGCATCCAATAAAACACATGCCAACCGGATTTTGCAAGATTTTACAACTGATAAACAATTATTTACATTTTAATTACACAAGCGATAGCTGAGTAATAATTCCCCGGTTTGTGGAATATTTCCCCAACGGGTATCTCCGAATTCTATTATAATTTCCGATTTTTTTATATATATGGTGTATTAAAACGGCTTATATCGGAAAAATCTTTAAATTTGTCTTATTTTCTGATTCGTTATGATTATTTGATGAAACAGAATATGGGATCACTATATTAATTTTTAAAAGAATCGGATGGTTTCGGATAATCGGTGGGTTGCCACAACTAAAGGGATCGTGGTGTTTTTGTTGACTGCACTGTTGTTTGTATTTTGGTACGATCGTGATCGTGAGCTGGCAGAAAGCCATGTAACGGCCGTGCGTTTCGGTTTCTATCGGGTGATTTGGATAGAAGTTTTGTGTGGTATTACAGTGGCTTGGTGCGTTCGGAAAAAATTTCGTTTTCGCCTGCCGGATGCGGGGGTATTGTTGTTGGGGGGATATGTCCTGCTGCGTTCGGTTTATGGGGATGGGATGGTCGGTTATCGGACAGAATTATGGATTTTGTTTGTGATCCTTTATTTTTTATTGCGTCTGCTTTCTTCGCTTTTCCGGAATGCCGTCACGGTGATGTTGTGGACGCTCATGGGAGCGGGATTGGTAGAGACGATTTATGGGTTCGGACAATTGTATGGTTGGTTCGCCTCGGGGCATTCGCTTTACCGGCTGACAGGATCTTTTTTTAACCCGGGGCCTTATTCGGGATTTTTAGTGATGGTATTGCCGGTCGTTTTGTTCTATTGTTTATCGGTGTATCCCGGTCGGCAAAAGAGTGTCGGTGAGTGGAGGTACAAGTTGGAGTCCGGCTTTGTATGGGGGATACTGTTGTTGATTTTGTCTATTTTGCCGGCCGGAATGAGCCGGAGCAGCTGGTTGGCGGCGGTTGCCGGATGCGGGGTGGTAACGGCATTTTATTACCGGATCAGGAAACAGCTGAAAGAGCTGGGACGAAAACTGGGAAAAAAGGCTTGGTGGGTAGCGGGTATCGGTGTGGTGTGTCTGTTGCTGTTGTTCAGTGGACTTTATCTGATGAAAAAAGATTCGGCCGATGGACGCCGTTTAATGTGGAAAATCGCTGGTCGGGCGATAGCCGAAAATCCTTGGGGGGGATGTGGATTGGGTTATTTTGGCGGTGCATTCGGGAAAGCGCAGGCTGCTTATTTTGCCACGGAGGAAGCTACGGAACAAGAAGAGTGGGTGGCCGGCTCGCCGGAATACGGGTTTAATGAATATTTGCAGTTGGGGGTGGAATTGGGGATTGTCGGGAGTATCCTTTTCTTATTGGCTGTCGGGTTGGCAGTCCGGCAATTGCTCTATTCTTCCCGCCCCGAGAAAGGAGCGGTGTTGGGAGGGCTGACAGCCTTTTCGGTGTTCGCCTGTTTTTCTTATCCGTTGAGTGTGATTCCTTTGGTGATTGTATTCGTTCTGTTTATGGCGCTTGCCGGTACGCTGGATGACCGGAAACTGCCTGCGGAGGAACGAAAAAGGACTGTGGGTGCATGGTTTGTCATGGGAGCTTCTCTCTTGATGGCAGGTATTACCTGGCGATTGACGGAGCATAAGGAGGAATGGAAGCAGGCTTATATCCGTTGGGGAGAGGAACAACGTTATTTCAGCATGGATATTTTTGAGGAAACGGTAGATCATTACCGGGATTTATACCCTTTTTTGAAAGACCAGCCGAAATTTCTTTTCGAGTATGGACAGTGTTTGTCGAAAACCGGGCAATATGAGGAAGGGATTCGGATTCTGACAGAAGGTACACGGCTCAGTGCCGATCCGATGTTCTATAATATTATGGGGAAAGACGCCGAAGCCTTGAAGAATTTCGGACAGGCTGAAGCTTGTTTTAAGCAGGCTTCCTATATGGTGCCTCATCGTTTATATCCCCTCTATTTATTGGCGAAAATGTATTTCGAAAGCGGACAACCGGAGAAAGGCCGTGATATGGCCCGGCAGGTGATTCAGAAAGAACCCAAAGTGATGTCGGATGCCGTAAAAGAAATGAAAGCAGAATTGAAAGAGAGACTGAAACCGTAGGAAAGAGAGAGTTTGTTAAAAAGCACCACTTGGCTTGAAAAAGAAGGGAAAAAGTGAAGAGAGATTATAAAGTTTTAATATATTTACAACTAATTATACTTTCGCAATATTTTAAAGAAAAGATATGAATAAAATCGCTTTTTTTGCATTAATGCTCGCCTTGGGGCTTGTCGGTGGTTGTGGAAATAAGAAGGAGGAGAAAAAAGAAGAAAAAGATTTGGCCCGGATCAGCCAGAAACAGGACAAAATCGAGGTGAAAGCAGCAAAAGTCCGGTTGGCTCCCTTTGAAATGGAATTGGTCAGTAATGGCAAAGTTAATGCCCGTCGGAAAGCGGTTTTGGCTTTTATCACGAATGATGTGGTCAGGAAAGTATATGTAAAAAATGGAGAAAGGGTGAAAAAAGGAGATCCTATCGTGAGCGTAGACGAACTGAAAGCCGGTCAGCAGTTGGAAACCGCCCGCCTGAGCTGGGAAAAGGCGAAGCTGGAATTGAGGGGACGGCTGATGAATGAGGGGATAAATTCATTGGAAGATACGCTGGACGAACGTGTAATCTCTAAAACCCGGCTGGAAAATATCAAATTACAGATCGGTTATACCTCTGCGGTTAAAGAATATGAAAAAGCGGTGTACGATTATTCGAACATCACGGTGTATGCTCCTTTTGACGGCGTGATCGCCGATCTGGAGGTGAAGGAATACAATCAGTCCTCTGCCTATAAAGAGGTTTGTTCGGTAATCGACGATGCTACCATGGAGATTGTGTTTAACGTACTGGAAACCGAGATCGCCCATTTGAAGGCAGGGATGGAAGTAGAGATTACGCCTTATGCAAACGATAAAGTTACACTGAAAGGCACAGTGACTGAAGTGAATCCGAAAATCGATGAAAACGGTATGGTGAAAGTCAAGGCTACAACCGATAATCCCAAAGCAGTGTTGGTAGATGGAATGAATGTCAGTATATTGGCTAAACGGCAAATCGCCGATAAATTGATTGTTCCGAAAACAGCGGTGTTGCCGCGGCAAGGGAAAAAAGTCGTGTTTGTTTACGAAAACGGCCGGGCTATATGGAAATATGTCGAAACAGGTTTTGAAAATAGCCGGGAAGTGTGTATCGAATCGGGATTAAAAGAGGGGGAAGAGGCTATTTACGAGAATAATCTGGGATTGTCGCACGAGTGTGAGGTGACGCTGATAAATAAAAAGGAGTAGTAGTTCCTGAAAACACTTGGAAGGTGAAATTATCTGCTTTTTCTGTCAATACTATTTTTGCCGTACTGATGCTTTTGGGGATCAGTCTGATTCCTGTATTGTCTTTGCAGTTGCTTCCTTCTTCCCGCTCGAACGATTTGTCGGTATCTTTCTCTTGGGATAATGCCGGCCCCGAATTACTGGAAATGGAAGTGACGACCAAATTGGAAGGGGCTTTGGCGCGGACGAGAGGGTTGCGGGAAATTGTTTCGGAAACCGGGAATGGCTGGGGAACAATCAGGCTTTCTATCGATAAAGAAGAAAATATCGATGCCATTAAACTGTATCTGGGGTCTGTCGTCCGTTCGGTGAAAAGCGGATTTCCGGAAGGGGTACAGGTGTCGGAAGTACGTGGAGGAGAATACAGTTCCGGTAAAGAAGCTAAAAAAGAACGGCAGCTTTTATTGACTTACGGTATTTCAGGGCCTGGTACTACTCAGGATGTCTCCCGTTTTGCGGAAGACAATATCTCGAACATCGTCTCTACCATGCCGGGGATAGAAAGTGTGACGGTAACCGGGGCTGTTCCCATGGAATGGGTACTGATTTACGATCAGCAAGTGCTTGAAAATATCGGTATCAGTGCTTCCGATATCCGCTCGGCTTTGAACAATTATTATATGCGCCGGGATGGGGGAAAAGTATTGATCGATACCGTTCCTGCCAAAGAATATGCTTATATTATTTTCCGGGGTAATCCGCTGAGTCATGAGATCGATATGCTGAATATGCCGATCAAGACACTGGGGGATCGGATTGTTTTATTGAAAGATATCGCAACCCTGGATTATCGGGAGAAGTCTCCTTCCTCCTATTACCGGATCAATGGTCTGAATCAGTTGAATATCAATATTTTCGTAGAAAAGAATGCTAATGTGATCGACCTTTCGGCCAAAGTCAGGGATAAGATGGATTTGTTGGAAAAGGATTTCGGCGGAAAATATTCTTTGCAGATGGCTTATGATGCCAGTAAGGAACTGGAAGATGAATTGAACCAGACGCTTTTCCGGACCTTATTGACGATTTTGATTCTGCTGATTTTTGTGTTTCTGGTGAGCCGGGATTTCCGCTATTTGTTGATTATCGCCGTTTCTTTAGCTGCTAATGTGCTGATTGCTTTTGTTTTCTATTATTTCCTGAAAGTAGAAATTCATATTTATACTCTGGCAGGGATAACTGTGTCGTTCGGTATCATCATCGATAATGTGATCGTTATGGCCGATCATTACAGACATCATCGTGACCGGAAAGTATTTATGGCTATTCTGGCTGCGACGCTGACGACGATGGGGGCTTTGACCGTCATTTTCAACATGGACAATGAGATCATGCGGAATATGTGGGATTTTACTACGGTTATCATTGTCAATTTGTCCGTATCATTGTTTGTAGCTCTTTTCTTTGTACCGGCTTTGATGGAAAAAATACCGTTGCGGAAAAAAGAAGCCAGAGTGCGTGTTGCCCGCAAGAGAAAAGTTGTAAAATTTACCTGGAAATACAAGCGGTTTATCGGGTTCACCTGGAGATTCAGGAAAGCATGGGTGATTTTGGCTATTCTCGGATTCGGATTACCTGTATTTATGATTCCTTCTTCAGTGGACCGCGATAAGTCGTATGCCGAGACCTATAACCGAATCTTTAGCAGCGAATGGTTTCTGACGATCAGGCCATGGATGGATAAGCTGTTGGGAGGAAGCCTGCGCTTGTTCGTGGAAGGAGGAAAAGGGGAGTGGAGGCAAAATGACAATAACGACCGTATCCGGACCTCCCTGAGTGTAGTGATGACAATGCCGCATGGAGCGACGCTGGAACAGATGAACGAGGCATTTATGAAAGTGGAAAATTTTGTCTCCGGATTTCAAGAAGTCGACCTTTTTACGACGAGTATCAGTTCTGCTAACGAGGGAAGAATGAAAATCACCTTTAAAGAAGAAGCCGAGATGACCGGTTTCCCCGAGAGGCTGAAGAATGAGTTGGTGCGTTATTGTAATTCGATCGGGAATGCCGATTCACAGATTTCCGGAGTCGGAAGGAGTTTTTCCAATAGCCTGGGAGACGGTTACCGCAGTGAAGAGCTGAAGGTGGTAGGATATAATTACCGGCAAGTGATGAAGTATGCCGAAGTCTTGAAGAACAAGCTATCTGAAAACCGCCGGGTGAAGAAATTATATATCGGAAATGCCCGGAATCCCGAGAAAATGAGGGAGTTTGTGGTGAAAGTCGATAAAGCTAAACTGGCCCGTAATAATTCGAATGTCAATGATATTATGTGGAGATTGAGGAGTTTGTCTTATGCCCGGGATGAATATACTACGGCTTATATTGATAACGAACAGACTTCTATTGTTATCCGGCCCAAAAATACGGTGGAGACCAGTATCTGGGAGATGCAGAATTATCCGGTACAGGGCGATAAAGCCACTTTCCGTTTGAGGGATGTCGGCACTATCCAGTATGAGGATTCCTTCGATAAGATCACGAAAACGAATCAGGAATACGATGTATCGGTACAATATGATTTTATCGGGGATTATATGTTGTCGAATAAGGTGAAAGAGAGAGTGATGAAGGAAATGAACCAGAGTATGCCGATCGGTTTCCGGGTGAAGGAAGGCCGGGATTATTGGGGAGGATACTGGAAGATGAGCAATGGGTTCGATCGGCGTATTCTGTATATCTTACTGGTATTCGGTATAATTTATTTCATCTGTGCCATCTTACTCGAATCCTTGAAGCAAGCGATGATCGTAATGCTGATCGTACCTTTGTCGTTTATCGGCTGTTTTCTGGGGTTTTACTGTTTCGGGCTGGTATTCAACGAAGGGGGATTGGCAGCCTTTATTCTAATGTGCGGATTGTCGGTGAATGCGGTGTTGTATATTCAGAACGATTATAATAATAAGATCATTGCGGGAAAAGCGAGAGGGTTACAAACTTATTTGAGTGCCTGGAATGCGAAAATTATTCCGATTCTGCTGACTGTTATTTCCACTATTCTGGGATTTATCCCTTTCCTGATCGGAAGTAACGTGGCCGATTTCTGGATCAGTCTGGCGATCGGGACGATGAGTGGCCTTATTTTTTCTGTATTGGTGTTGATGATTTATCTGCCTTTGTTCTTTATGCGTAAGGAAGATAAAGTGGGATGCAGACGGAAAAACAGTGGGATAAAGGAGGGGGGAAGAAAATGGTTAAGTCATATTGAATTGAATAAGATACGGGGATTCATAAAGCATTGATGTTTTCCTTTTTGGTCATTAAATATTAAGAAAATGATTGGTTTTTTACTCAAACGTCCCGTCGCGGTAATCATGAGCACCATAGCCTTTTTGGTGTTGGGAGCAGTGGCTATGTTTCAGTTACCGGTTTCATTGATGCCGGATGTAGATATTCCCGAGATCAGTATACATTATACTCAGGATAATACCTCGGTCAATGAAATGGAAAACAGTATTACCAACTTACTGAGGGGACAGCTGCAACAGATTCCGTCATTATCGGACATTACTTCCGAATCCAGGGAAGGGAGCGGAACGATAACCATGAAGTTCGAATACGGCACTTCGATCGATTATGCTTTTATCGAAGTCAATCAGAAAGTGGATGCTGCGATGAACAGCTTCCCTAAAGAGATGCAACGGCCTACGATTATTAAAGCTTCGACTTCGGATATTCCTGTATTTTATATTCAGTTGAATTTAAAAAAATTGGAATCGGATATCAAATTCCTGGAATTTTGCGAATTTGCCGATGCCGTTTTGAAAAAGCGGTTGGAGCAATTGCCGGATGTCGCGATGGTGGATATTAGCGGGATGTATCAGCCCGAAATGTATATCTTGCCCGATGAAGCCAAAATGAAGAGTCTGAATATTACCCAAGATCAATTGAAAGAAGCTATCGATCAAAATAACCGGGTGTCGGGAAGCTTGTCGATCCGGGACGGTTACTACCAATATAATATAAAATTTACCAGTCAGCTGATGTCGGTCGAAGATGTCCGGGAGGTATACCTGAATATCGAAGGGCGTCTGATGCAGGTGAAAGATATTGCCGAAGTGGGCATACGGCCGAGAGATAAGAGAGGGATGTTCGTGAATGGCGAAAAACAATCCCTGTGTATGGCGGTGATCAAACAATCGAGTGCCCGGATGTCGGAGATGAAAGAGAAAGTCAGTGAGATGCTGGAAAATTTTGAAACAGAATATCCGGATATCGAATTTTCCGTATCGCGGGATCAGGCTGCCTTACTGAATTACTCGATTACGAATTTGCAGCAGAGTTTAGTATGGGGGATTATCCTGGCTGTATTTATTATGTTGTTTTTCTTGCGGGATGCCCGTTCACCGATGATTATCGGGATCAGTATACCGGTTTCTGTGGTCATCAGTGTACTGTTTTTCCAGTTGATCGGTTTGTCTATCAATACCATTTCTCTCTCCGGTTTGATTATGGGGGTGGGGATGATGATCGATAATTCGATTATCGTCATCGATAATATCAACCAGCGAAGGGAACGGGGAGATTCGCTGTTTGTGGCTTGTGCGGACGGTACGGCCGAGATTTTCCGTCCCCTGTTGTCTTCGGTGTTGACGACTTGTGCGGTATTTGTGCCGTTGATATTTCTGGGAGGAGTTGCCGGGGCTTTGTTCTATGACCAGGCGGTAGCTGTAGGTGTCGGGCTTTTTGTCTCGCTGATCGTTTCGCTGACGATTGTCCCTGTCATTTTTTTTCTTCTCTTTAAAAGAGCACATGAAGACGGAAAAATCAGTAATTTCGTCAAACGGATCAGTTTTAAGCATCTGGATAAGTACTATACGATTGTCTATCACTTTGTGTTCTATCACCGCCATAAGACCATGCTGATCGTGGCTGTGCTGGTATTGTTGGGTGCTGCTACGGCTTTTTTTACTAAAGTGGAACGGATGCCTCCGGTAGAAATCAATGAAATGTTGATCCGGACAGACTGGAACAACAGTATTCATGTCGATGAAAATTATAACCGGGTGCAGGATATTATCCGGCAGTTTAAGGGACGTTGTACTGAAATATCCTGTCATATCGGTGAAAAACAGTTTTTCCTGAATCCCGAGGATAACGGTAATATCAATGAGGCGGAGTTTTATATAAAAACTACCGATAATGAAAGCCTGAAAGTTTTGGTCGGGGATATAACCGCTTATATTAAGAAAAACTATCCGGAAGCCCGGGTAGAACCGGCGAAGGTGGAAAATCTGTTCGAACAGTTGTTTAAGGGAGAAGATGCTCCTTTGATCATTTACCTCTCGGGAGAATCTGCCCGCAAGATAGAGGAACTATCGAAAATTAATGCATTTATCGACCATTTGAATGAGGAAATGCCCGGACTGAAATTGAATAAGCCTGCCGTACAGGAAAGAATCGTAGTCCATATCTTGCCCGAACGTTTGGCATTGTATAAAGTGAATCAGAATGTGCTGTTGAATACGTTGGAAAAGAATATCAGTAAGGTCAGTATCGGAAAATTGAATACGGGGAACCTTTATATTCCGATTGTCATTACTGAAAATGAACATACGATCCGGGATATTCTCAACGAGGTGTATGTGTCTAATTCGGATAGGAAGTATATTCCGGTAGCTGCGTTGACCGATTTGTCAATGGAATACGATTACAAGAAAATTTTCGGGAAAAAAGAAGGAGTCGTCGTGCCTGTTCAGGTATACAATACAGGGGATAGTATCCGGGAGATTATAAAGACGGTGAGGACAGAAGCGGTAAAAGCTAATCTGGATCCTCATTTCGGAGGGGCTTATTTCGAGGGGAATGAGACTTTCTGGCAGATGTTGATGATCGTAATCGTAGCCTTGCTGATGCTCTACTTTATTTTAGCCAGTCAATTCGAATCGTTGACATTACCTTTGATCGTATTGATCGAGATTCCGATCGATGTGGCGATGACTTTGCTGGCATTGTGGATTTGTGGGATCTCACTGAATCTGATGTCGATGATCGGTATCGTGGTCATGAGTGGTATCGTGATCAACGACTCGATTCTGAAGATCGATACGATCATCCGGCTTCAACAACAGGGATTTCCTTTGCTGGAAGCCATTCACGAAGGTGGGGTGAGGCGGTTGAAGCCGATTCTGATGACGAGTTTGACTACTATTTTTGCTTTGATCCCTTTTTTATGGGGTGACGATATCGGTTCCCAATTGCAGCGACCGCTGGCGGTAGCTATGATCAGCGGGATGACGATCGGTACTCTGGTCAGTCTGTATTGGGTACCTCTGTGTTATTATTATTTAGTTAGAAAAAAAGGAGAATAGACGATGGAAACATTTACGCGGTGGGTGTATTATTTTTTGGAGTCTTTAGGTCTCGATCTCAGTTATATGACTAATCTGAATCGCCTGATTGTTCTTGTATTGATAGCCGTATTGGCTTTTCTGACAGATTGGATTTGCAGGAAAGGGATTGTGCGGTTGGTGCGTAAGGTAACCCAAAAGACAAAGGTGACCTGGGACGATCTGTTGTTTAACGATCGGGTCATGAATAATTTCTGCCACATCCTGCCGCCTGTGGTGGTATATATACTTTTGCCGATCGCTTTCCCCGACGGATCGGATGCCCTGGCGTTTATCCGAAAGCTGTGTATGGTGTATATTATAGCGGCTGCTTTGCGGTTTATCAACATTTTTCTGGGAGTCATATTCCAGTTGGCCACACAGAAGGAAGTATTTCGTGACCGGCCTCTGAAAGGTGTCTACCAGATTATTCAGGTCGCTTTGTTTTTTGTCGGTTCGATTTGCATTATTGCTGTATTGATCGAGAAATCTCCTACCCATCTTTTGGCTGGTTTGGGAGCTTCGGCTGCTATTTTAATGTTGGTTTTCAAGGATAGTATCATGGGCCTCGTTTCCGGAGTGCAACTTTCGGCCAATGATATGTTGCGCCCGGGGGATTGGATTACGATGCCTAAATACAATGCCGACGGTACGGTGATCGAAGTGACTCTGAATACAGTGAAAGTCCGTAATTTCGACAATACGATTATTACAATCCCGCCTTATGCCTTGGTGAGTGATTCGTTTCAAAACTGGAGGGGCATGCGGGAGTCCGGTGGACGTCGCGTGAAACGTTCTGTCAATTTGGATGTGAATAGTGTCTGTTTCTGTACCCCGGAAATGCTGGAAAGATATAAAAAGATCGTTATTTTAAAGGAATATATCGAGCAAACCGAGCAGAAAGTACAACAATACAATCAGCAGCAGGGGATCGACGATTCTGTGCCGGTCAATGGAATACACCAGACAAACCTGGGCGTTTTCCGGGCTTATCTCGAATTATACCTGAAAAATTTACCTGTCGTAAATTCTGATTTGACGTATATGGTCCGGCAATTACAACCGACCGAAAAAGGAATCCCTTTGGAGGTGTATTTCTTCTCCAGAGAGAAAGATTGGGTGCCTTATGAGAAAATCCAGGCCGATGTTTTCGATCATATTTTTGCGGTAGTTCCTTATTTTGGTCTAAAAGTATTCCAAAATCCTTCTTCTGCAGATATAGTCCGGGTTTTAGAAAGAGTGTGATTGGTGTTTTGTATAAAACAATCCGTTTTTTTTATAAGTGTATCTTGATTTAATCGTTCTATCTTTGGGGGAGATAAATGACCTAAAATCGAAAACAATGAGTAAAATTTTATTCGGATTGGTGGGGATTGCTTTGATCAGCTCGTGTACGCGTCCGGGAAGTTTATATAATGGCGGACAACGGATTGCTAATTGTGTTACTTCAGAGCCTTTTGAAGTACCGGTTCAGGAGGGGTGTGCCACCTATGTGATGTATGGGCAAGATACTGTCGCTATTGTCACTCAGCCGATGACCATACAAATCCCGAAAGGGATGAAAGTATCGACGAAGGGAAGTACCGGTGATGAAATCTCGATCGAATATGAGGTATTGAACGATACAGATGCTAAGATTGCTTATAATAAATCCTGGCAGGCGATTATGTTCGAAGATACCCGTTCCGGTGATTATGATTACAATGATTTGATTATCCATGTTCGGAATTTGCATTCCTGGAATAAATTGCAGATCGATATTCAACCGATTGCTTTAGGGAGCCAAAAGGTGATCAAACTGGGATGTGTGATCGGTAATGATAAAAGCGAACATATCATTTCGGAAGATGTGCGTAAAGACTTGTTCGGTAGTGAAAAAGGATTTATCAATACACAAAGCGATCTGCAACCGGTCTGTTATAGCCTGGAACGCCGTCTCGACCATGAATTGGAAAAAGGGAAAGATGAATATGCTAGTATCGCCTGGTTTATTGAAGTAGATGATAATCGGTATTTTGCAATAAATGCCGATGCTGAATACAGTGACTATGATTTATTGAATGAGGAAGGGATGCCTTATGGTCTGGTCGTTTATGGTCTGAACGGCAGTCACGGTACGTTTGCTTATGCCGAAGAAAAAATTTCTTTGTTCGAAGCTTATCCGGATTTCAAAAGTTGGATTAATGGGGAAGTAGTTACTTTTGGGAAATATGCCGACAAGAAAATGATCTACAAATACAATTATGAAAAAATCCCCGGGACGACTAAGCGGATCTGGGATTGGCAATAATGGAAGGGCGACAGCCTAATCCTTCTTTTACGGTAAAAAGGTGTAGCCGTGTAGCGATAGCAACGTTAAAACTGAATGCTCATCGTTTTTGTTTAGAATAGAATAAGTTTTAAACCTTATGAACTTTCTAAACTAATTTAATTCCAGGTTTATTTTTTCTTTCTATTCCGATTCCGGGTGAACCGGTCTGATGACACAAAAAACGAAATAGAAAATGGATTCTACTCTCACTGAGATTTAAGTTCTGAAAACGGTACCGCTTTGTCCGTTTGCTTCATTGCTACTCTCCAACTACAATATCGACTTAGCATGTTTTGAGCGAGAAAAGGAGTAAAATGGGACGATAGGTCCGTCCCCGGAGTACGGAATAAAAAACAGCAGACCGGGTAGGGCCTGCTGTT
>OGRQ01001415.1_pt1 | contig 22348 bp, 17 predicted proteins | sample 1553521 | NCBI WGS metagenome assembly OGRQ01 (sample SAMEA2580088, study PRJEB22360) | human gut metagenome | biome: human gut; feature: human-associated habitat; material: faeces | place: Denmark | collected 2008/2010
GCCGGGTGTTCTCCTGCTGCTGGGCTTCCATGACCAAATCTATCAGCCGTTCGATAATTTCATCGCTGAAAATCACCTTGATGGCAGTCTCCACCACGAACCGTTCCAACGGCTCTTTGCGGATGGCTTTCAGATCGCAGTGCGCCTTGCCGTGGCGTTTGGCGTTGCCACACTTGTAGTAATAGTAGGTGTTTCCCATGTGGCTTGTGCCGCTTTCGCCGCCCATGAGCGTACCGCACTTGCCGCAGAACAGCTTGGTGGTCAGCAGATAGCTCACATCCTCTTTCGCAGGTCGACCATGGGCAATCTTGTTCTGCTCAAAACGCTGCTGTACCCGGTTGAACAAATCCTCGTCCACGATGGCGGGAATGCCGCCCGGTGTCACGATGTCTTTATAGCGGTACTCGCCTATGTAGCGGCGGTTGCGGAAGATCTGGAAGAAGCTGTTCTTTACGAACGGCTTCCCGGTGCGGGTACGCAGGCCGCGCTCGTTCAGGGATGCTGCGATCTTCTCAGCCGGTTCGCCGTCGGCGTACCGGGTGAAGATCTCCTGCACGATGGGAGCCGTTTCCGGGTCGATATGGTACAGCCTGTCCTCCTTGCCAATGGTGAAGCCCAGCGGAACCACACCGCCGTTATACTTGCACTGGAGGGCGTTTTCGCGCTCACCGCGCGCCACTTTCAGGGCGAGCTCGGCGGAATAGTATTCTGCCATGCCAATCAGCATACTCTCCACCATAATTCCTTCAGGTCCCTGCGAGATGGGTTCCATAGCGGACACCAGATGGACACCGTTCTTTTCCAGCTGGTACTTGTAGTTCACGGCATCGAACCGATTCCGGGCAAAGCGGTCCAGCTTCCAGACCAGAACTACATCGAAGATTTTCTTCGCGCTGTCCTTGATCATCCGCTGAAAGTCTGGGCGGTCATCTGTCTTGGCAGAGTAGGCACGGTCGATGTAGGTGCCGACCACGGTGATACCGTTCTTCTCGGCGTAGTCCTTGCAATCGCGCAGCTGTCCTTCAATGGACGCTTCGCGCTGGCTGTCGGAAGAATAGCGGGCGTAGATCACGGCGGTCATGGTTGCACCTCTCTTCACACATCATTTTGGCGATACTTCGTATAACCTATATACCATATTTCACATCGGTTTGCAAGATGATTTTAAATCGCTGTCACTGCTCAAAACTGTGAAAATAATGATTCTGAGCTTCAAATATAAAATAGAAAAGTGGTGGTGCTCACGGTGAGCACCACCACTTTAGAAGAAAGAAGTTCCTTTGCTGCTTGTGCGCCTTAACAATCTGGAAACAATCACAGAAAATCGAATTTGAGCATATTAGGTAAGAGCAAGAATCGTCCCGTGGCCACAAATTTTCAATTCTTGAAAATTTTCTGCCCATCCGGGACTTCACTTCTCAAACTCTTGCGAGTTTCCGAAGTGCTCTTGTTGGGGCGTGCCTGCCCCAAACCCTGCTGTAGACGGATACAAAAACCCAGAAAACAGCTCCTACAGCTCCTTTAGATGAGGTGTTTTTCAAGGCAATAATGATAGATGCCTTCCTCATCCACAGAACGGCAGCAATCTGTTGCCCTTGCCTTGACTTCATCGAGGGCGTTTCCCATGGCAACGCCTGTGCCGACTGCTTCCAGCATTTCAATGTCGTTTCGGCCGTCCCCAAAGGCGATCGCTTCTGCTTTTGAAAAGCCGTAATGCGCCAAAACAGCTCTTACAGCATTTCCCTTTCCGCAGGACAGCGGAATGATATCCACTGCCTTGTCCCACCATGCGGTTATCTGTGTGGCGTGGGTTCCCAACAGGATGCGTTCGTATTCAGAAGGGCTGCAGGAACACATGATCTGATAGATATCCTCCTCACAGAGCTTGTCGAAATGCTCGGAGATCACCAGCTTCTCGTTGCCGAAGGAAAAATACTGCTCCAAGTCCGGGTCTGTCCCATTTGTCACGATAAAGTGTTCGTTGCTGATGGCAGCCGCCCGGTGCATCTGCTTCAGATTATGCAAAATTCTGCGCTTGTCGTCAGCGTCCAGTGGGTTCTTCGAGATCACTGCATCCTTGCTACGGACATAAGAGCCGTTGAAGGTCAGCCAGAGATCAAAATCAACGCCTTCAAAATGTGGGACGGAGAGGTAGCCTCTGCCTGTCGCCATGCACAGTAAGATCCCTTTTGCCTGCAACTGCTGTAAGGTCTGTACGGTTTGGAATGACGGCACCTTACTGCCCAACTTGAGCAAAGTTCCGTCTACATCAAAAAAAGCGATTTTTATCATACGGTTACCTCCAGCGAAAAACTATTTTCCAGAACGCCGGGGAGCAGGGTATAAACCGATCCTCCGATTCGTTTTTCAAACAGATTTTTTAGCTCAAGCGTTTTCTTCCATCGGTCTATCGTTGCCGGATGGACACCGTACCGAAGCGTTACATCTACAAAACGTTTTTCCAAAAGACAAAATCCGGTGGGCAGCGCCAAGGCATCGCATAGCTGTACCAAACGGTCGTAATCATCATAGACAGCGGTTTGAATGAATTTTTCCATAAAACGGAAATCTTCTTTTGAAACGTCAAAGGTTCCGATAGAAGTGTGGATATCCTGGATCATAAAAGCATGAGAAATACAGATCTGTCCAGCCTTTTTCCATCCTCGTTCCATACAGAAACGGTATCCGTCGATCAAATGACGTTCAGAACTTACCCCTGCATAACGCCCGATATCATGCAGCAGCCCAAAGCAGTATGCCTGATCTGCATCCATATTGTTGCATTTGGCTGCTATATTTTTACAGGCAAGGGCTACAAAACGGGAATGTCCGATCCAATTTCCGGGATTCTGCTGCCCTGCCCAAGCCAGAGCGGCTTCTGCTGTATTGCAATTCAGCTCCAAGGGGACCGTCCTTTCTCTCATAGCAAAACGCATCCGAAGATCAAAGGTTTTCAAATATGATATGCACTTACGGATCGTGCACTTCTGCTACTATCATTATAACGCCTACAGCCTAAAAATAATATCTTGATGCTGTCAGATGGTGTTGTTATTCTGCCGTTTGTATCGGTACTGACGTGGCGTGCAGCCGACAACCTCCCGAAAAACTTTTCCGAAATAGCTTGAATTTCCCATACCGCAAGCAGTCCCGACCTCTGTAATAGAAGCCTTGCTTTCCGCCAACATCTGGCAGGCGATCTGAATGCGGTATGCGGTCAGGTAAGCAATCGGGGTCGTATGAAGGTGTTCACGAAAAATGCGATAGCACTCTCGTTCACTTGTGTAGGCTGCTGCTGCCAACTCCTTGACTGAGAGGTTTTCCGGGTAGTGCTCATGGATATAAATCAACATCAGCTTTATTTTATCGTTGCCTCCGGCAGAGTTCCGATTGGAAGAGCTTACAGAATGCGATTGCTCCACAAGCATTAACCATAGCTCGGTCAGGATCTCTCGCAGTTTCAACTCATACCCGAATGTATCACAAGACAAACAAAAAGATTCTTTGAGTCGTTTCAGGATTTCTCGCCCTGCCGCATGATCCGGTAAAAGAGGAAGGATCTCAAGTTGTGGGTCGGATGTAATGGGCAGAATGTATTTTTGCTCGATTCGGCTTCCTCGTTCCCCTGCCAGCAGAGAAACATCGAAAATATGAAGAAGCTGCACGTTCTCTTCCGTCTGAGAAATCGCCCTTGTGGTGTGAAGTACGTTGGAATTGACAAAACCACCGCTTCCCGCCGGGAATACAAGTTTTCCACCTGGTGTGGTGTATTCAACGCAGCCGCTTTCCATGTAGAAAAGCTCTACCGCCTGATGCCAGTGCCATGGCACAGTGCTGCCGATGTAGCGATCCAACGTGGCTCTTGAGGCAGTATATGGAAAGTCCTTTGCAAGCTCCGGGATGCGCTCTTCTCTGCTGCCTGTATGGAATTCTATACAATGTACGTCTTTCATGTGGTGCACCACTTCATTCCAGTTTATTAAGCCGAGTATACCATACCCGCCAATGAAAGAACATCCCTGATATGACGACCAAGTTCGCACAAAGCGAACTTGATTCCGCAAAGCAAAAGGCAGGATACCACTATCATAGTGATACCCTGCCTTTGCTCGTTTACCGTTCCGAGTAGTCCTTCCGCAGAACCTCCGATAAACAAAAAACGTACCCGAACCCTTTCTCGTAAAGAATCGGGTTCGAGTACGAACTGTATGGTGGACGGTACAGGACTCGAACCTGTGACCTCCTGCACGTCAAGCAGATGCTCTACCAGCTGAGCTAACCGTCCATAAGTCATATCGACTTGAATAGTTTACCACAGCCTGTGCAAAAAAGCAATACTTTTCTGTGATTTTTTATTTTTCCGCCTTCAGCGACCTGCGGACGATATCGTACAGCACCGGCTTCATGGCTTCAATATCATCGGGTTTGCCCTCCAGCACGCTGGAATAGCACACCGACATGCACATGCTGCCCAGTGCCGTGATGCGCTGGTAGATCTCCCGCTCGGTGCGGCCGGCCATTTCCGGGCTGGTCAGCACCACATTCAGCAGCTTGCGCATCAGCGGCTCGGCTTCGCGGCTGGCCTCGATCTGATCCAGCCCCGGCCATATGAAGTTGTGCTCCAGAAACTTGAGCACCAGCGTATCCTTCCGCAGCGCTTCGATGATGTGGTCGATCACCGCCACCATCTTGTCCGGGAAGTTTTCGAGCTCTGTCTGCTTTTCCACCGCTTCGCACGCGTCGCTCAGCAGCTGGTAGCTCACCCGGCCCAGCAGCGCCTGCATCACCGCACCCTTATCCTGAAAATACAGATAAAAGGTGCCCTTGGCCACCTTGGCCCGGCTGGTGATGTCCTCTACGCTGGTTTTTGCGGCACCTCGCTCCAGAAACAGATCATAGGCTGCTTCCAGCAGCGCCCGGCGCTTCTCCTGCTTTTTGCCCTCCACGGTACCCATATTCCCTGACGATTCCTCTTTTCCGCTCGGTTTCATTCGCTCATTTGTGTTATCTCAATCATTTTAGCAGTCCTTTTCCGATAGTGCAAGCCCAAAAAGCTATACAATTTCAGGCAGTTGATAAGAAAACTGACTTTTGGTCATTTTTGTGCTTGACACCCGGTTTGTCATGATTATAATAGTGTTTGCTTGGAAATGACCACCAGTCATTTTGCTAAGATTTTTAACCATTTTCTATGGAGGGTTCTCATGAAAAAGATCGCACAGGGCATTGTGCGGCTGCGCAAGCTGATCCTGACAGTAGCATTCCTGCTGTTGATCCCTTCCGCAATCGGCGCAATTGCTACCCGAATCAACTATGACATCCTCACCTACCTGCCGCAGGATCTGGACTCCATGATCGGCGAGGTAGCCCTTGAGGACGATTTCCATCTGGCCTCCACCGGTATGATCACGGTAGAAGGCTTACCCACAAACGAACTAATCGCCATGAAGAAGGACATCGAGGCTGTTCCCGGCGTGACCCAGACCTTCTGGCTCAGCGATGTGATCGACCCCAGCATCCCCACCGAGATGCTGCCCGCCGATGTGCAGCAGTTCATGTTCGGCAAGAACGATTCCACCATGCTGATCGTCCGCTTTGACGCCCCCAGCGCCAGCGACGAGACCATGGAAGCCGTCGCTCAGATCGAAAAGCTGCTGCGCAAGGACTGCTTCTTCGGCGGTATGAGCGTTATCCTGCAGGACACCAAGGCACTGGTCAATCAGGAAATGCCCATGTACATCCTGATCGCCGTGGGTGCCAGCCTTCTGGTGCTGTTCCTTTCGCTGGAAAGCACCATCACCCCGCTGCTGTTCATGCTGGGTCTTTTGTTCCCCATTGCGTACAACTTCGGCACCAACATCTTTCTGGGCCAGATCAGCTACATCACCGAAGCGCTGGCCACCGTGCTGCAGCTGGGTGTCACGATGGACTTCTCCATCTTCCTGCTGCACCGCTATCAGGAAGAGAAGGAGCTGCGCTCTTCCAACGAGGAGGCCATGACCAGCGCCATCTGCAAGACCATGACCTCCATCTCCGCTTCCAGCCTGACCACCATTGCAGGCTTCCTGGCACTGTGTGCCATGCGTCTGACGCTGGGCCGCGATATCGGCCTTGTCATGGCAAAGGGCGTTGCCCTCGGTGTCATCTGCACCGTGGTCATCCTGCCCTCCCTGATCCTTACCTTTGATAAATGGGTGGAAAAGTACAAGCACCGCACCGTGATCCCCAAGCTGAAAAAGCTCAGCTACTTTGTTTCCAACCACTCGGTGCCCATCGTGGTTATCTTTATCCTCATCCTCATCCCCTTTGCCATCGCGCAGAACAAGACCGAGGTGTACTACACCCTGTTCGACTCCCTGCCGCAGGACCTGACCGGCATCGTGGGCACCAACAAGCTGGGCGAGGACTTCGGCATGACCACCAGCCACTTTATTCTGGTGCATGACGACCTGACTGCCACCGAGGTGAGCGACCTGTGCGATGAACTCAAGGACGTGGATGGCATTACGCAGGTGGTAAGTCTGGATTCCATCACCGGCCCGGGCTTCCAGACCGAGCTGCTTCCCGACAGCATCATGGAGATCCTGCAGTCCGGCGGCTACAAGCTGATTTTGGCCAACAGCTCCTATAAGACCGGCACGGATGCCATCAACAACCAGCTGGACGAGATGATTTCCCTCATCAAGACCGTTGACCCCGAGGGCGTCATCACCGGCGAGGGTGCCATGACGAAAGACCTGATCGAAGTGGCAGATGTGGACTTCAAGAACGTCAACGTCTGGTCCATCATGGCCGTTCTGGTCATCATCGCCGTTTCCTTCAAGAGCATTTCCATCCCGGCGCTGCTGGTGGCCAGCATTGAAGCCGCCATCGCCATCAACATGGGCATCCCGTACTTCACCGGTACGCAGCTGCCCTTCATTGCAAGCATCGTCATTGGCACCATCCAGCTGGGTGCTACCGTGGACTACTCCATCCTGATGACCACCCGTTACCACGAGGAGCGCGCCTTTGGCCGCACCCCGAAGGAAGCCGCCCAGCAGTCGCTGGAGCACTGCAGCCAGTCCATCCTGACCAGCGGCCTGACCTTCTTTGCCGCCACCGTCGGTGTGGCTGCCATCAGTAAGATGGAGCTGCTGAAGAGCATCTGCCTGCTGATCTCCCGCGGCGCACTGATCAGCATGGTGGTCATTCTGGTGATGCTGCCCGCAGCCCTGATGCTGTGCGACTGGATCATCCGCCACACCACCCTCAAGTGGATGGTACCCGAATCCGCCAACGCCAAGAAGTCTGAAAAGGAGTAATTACGTTATGAAAAAATCGCTTCGTTTCGCCAGTGCGGCGCTGGCTCTCACCCTCGCCGCAGGCTGTGCAATGCCCGCATTTGCAGCTGGTAAGAGCAGCTTTTCCAAATCCGAGACCGTCTATGCTGTGATGAACGGCGACGGCTCCATCAAGAGCACCACCGTCAGCGAGCACCTGTACAGCGCCTCCGGCCTTGCAAACGTTACCGACAAGACCACCCTGACCGACATCCAGAACACTGAGAGCGATGCCGAGTTCACCCAGAACGGGGAAGAGCTGGTGTGGAACACCAACGACACCGATGTTTACTACAAGGGCAATACCGACAAGGCCCTGCCCATCGATGTGAAGGTGACCTACGCTCTGGACGGTCAGGAAGCTGCCCTTGAGGACATCATTGGCAAGAGCGGCCACCTGACTGTGACCGTCAACCTGAAGAACAACGAGACCGGCACCGTGAACGTGAACGGCAAGGACCGCACCATCGTCACTCCGCTGATCACCGCTGTGGGCGTCATTCTGGGCGGGGATGCTGCCAACGTGACCGCAGAACACGGTATGATCGAAAGCGCCGCCAAAAGCAGCGTTGCCGCCTTTGTCACCCTGCCGGGCGTGAAGGATTCCCTGTCCGGCTTGCTGCCCGATGAGGTGAACAGCATCGAAGACTATCTGCAGGACACCGTGACTGTGGAAGCCGATGTGGAAGACTTTACCTGCCCGCAGGTCATGGTGGCCTGCGCTACCAGCACGGCCGCTCTGGGCACGAGCAACGTGTTCGACCTGAGCAGCATCAACGACCTGACCGACGGCATCAACCAGCTGAACGATGCCATGAGCCAGCTCATGGACGGCGCTTCCCAGCTGGTGGACGGCACCTCTCAGCTGGCAGGCGGTGTTCTGGCCCTGCTGGACGGTGCCAACACCCTGAACAACGGCGCTGCCGCTCTGGACGACGGCCTTGGCCAGCTGACCAACGGTCTGGACACCCTGAGCGCCAACAATGCAGCACTGAACGCCGGTGCGCAGCAGGTGGCTGACGGTGTGCTGGCTTCTGCCAACAAGACCCTGAAGGAAGGCGGCCTGATCGACGAGGACATGACATGGTCGAACTACGAGGCTGTGATCGACAACATCCTCACCATGAACGATAAGACCCTTGCTGCCGGCCGCAAAAAGATGGTGCGCACCATCTGGGAGCAGGCTCCCAGCTTCAAGGACAGCCAGCTGGATCTGGCCCTGTATCTGTCCGCGACCAAGACGAACCACGATCTGGAAGCAGCCCTCAAGCTGATGCAGAACTTTGACGCTTCCATGCTGACCGGCGCTCTGGAGATGGTGACCAATGCCGATGCAAAGAACACCGCCAAGGCCGAGCTGAAGTATCAGGTGGAGAACAGCCAGGATATGGCCGATGTCCGCGCCCTGAAGACCAGCCTTTCTCAGATCCAGTTCTTTGTTTCCAGCGTGAACCAGTACACCGCAGGCGTGCAGACCGCTGCGGACGGTGCCCACTCCGCAAAGGATGGCAGCGCACAGCTGGCTGCAGGCACCAAGACCCTGTATGACGGCGTGAACACCCTGAACACCGGTGCAGGTCAGTTGAATGACGGCGCAGGCCAGCTGAACGATGGTCTGAACCAGTTCAACGAGGAAGGCATCTCCAAACTGACCGGCGCGCTGGATCAGGATCAGCTCCATGGCCTGAAGACCGTGCTGGACGAGATGACCGACCGCCTGAACGACTACACCAGCTTTGCCGGTGCACCGGACGATGCCGAGAGCAGCGTGAAGTTCGTCTACAAGACCGCTGAAACCGTGGCTGCTGCCGACACCACTGTAGCCGTGACTGAGACGGTGGAAGAAGGCAATATCTTTACCCGCCTGTGGCAGCGCATCGTGAACCTGTTCAAGTTCTGATAAGCCATCTTCGAGAATTCATGTTGAACCTCTTTCCATAGAGAAGGGGCTGTTGCAAAACAGCACCAACGAAAAAATGAGATAGACTTCCCCGAAAGGGGCTGCCTATCTCATTTTTTTTTGAGATCTGCCTTTGAGTTTTCAGCGTTCTGCCCGTTTTGTACGGTGAATGCGGCTGTTTTCAACATTTTAAAGAGACGCTGTTTTGCAACAGCCCTGCGGGCGATGGAATGGCCCGACTCGTGTCCGGCAAGAAAGCTGCCCGCCCACGATATGCAGTTTACTTGCGTGCGATCATTTCGGTGTAAGCCAGCACCAGCGGGCCGACACCCTTGGCATCGTTGCAGACCACCGGCTCGCTGAAATAGTAGGCCAGAGAGCCGTCGCGGTGATCTTTGCCGCCGAGACCCGCCACCAGACAGATGCCGTCCAGCTGTAGACTGCCATCCGGGTTCTTGGAGAGGTACTTGTCGCAGGTGCCGTAGAAGGCCTTTTCGGCCCATGCGGCCATGCGTTTGGGCAGGTAGCCCAGACGCACGCCTTTGAGCACCGCGTAGGCAAACAGAGCGGTGCCGCTGGTCTCGAGGTAGTTGCCCTCCACGCCGGGGTGATCCATCACCTGCCAGAACATGCCGGTCTCCTCGTCCTGGAATTTGTGCACATCCTCAATGGTCTGCTTGAGCATTGCCATGATGCCGCGGTACTCGTTGTACAGCTGCTCGTCCATCCGCTCCAGCACATCTACCATCGCCACCATGAACCAGCCCATGGCACGCAGCCAGAAGTTGGGGCTGCAGCCGGTGACGGGGTCGGCCCAGTACATCTGGCGGCTCTCATCGTAGCCGTGGTAGTACAGGCCGGTCTTTTCGTCCCGCATGTGCTTTTTGATATTCATGAACTGTTTGTAGCTGTCGATGCAGCCCTGCATCTTGTTAAAGCGGGTCTCGTACTCCATGTAGAAGGGCTGGGCCATGTAGGTGCCGTCCAGCCACACCTGCCACGGGTAGATGTCCTTGTGCCAGAAATTCCCCTCTTTGGTGCGGGGCTGGGTGGCCAGCTGGCTGCGGATGGTCTCGATGGCCTTGCGGTACTTTTCATCCCCAAAGATATCGTACAGGGTGAACAGGTTTTTGCCCTGATTCACGTTATCCAGATTGTACTCCTTGGGGTCGTAGGTCTTGATGGAGCCATCCTCCTGCACAAAGGAATCAATGAAGCTCTTGGAGAAGTTCAGATACTTCTCGTCGCTGGTGGTCTTGTACAGGCTCAGGCAGGCCGTGATCATGCAGCCGTCGATGTAGTTCCACTTGTTGGGCTTGCCGCTGCGCACCTTCTCGATGTTCCACATGGGTGCTTCGGCGCTGGAATTGGCGATCAGGTAGTCCACGTAATCGCCCAGCATGGCAAGAATTTCTTCATGGGTCATGGTATCAGTCCTCCTCAAAATGGCCGACATTTGCAAAGTGCAGGCGTTCGCCCTCGTAGCCCTCGATCTTCACGTTGTGCAGGTCGATCTCCTTGACATTCTCGGCGTAGATGGCCAGCTTCTTCACCAGAGGGCGGTTATCCGCCATAGCGGCCTGACCGGCCTCGGCATTGGGGTCAAAGGTGATCGTGACGTTCTTCATGGAAACGCGCTCAATGGGCTGCTCCGGCAGGCCGTCGAAGTAGCATCCCGCGAACTGAGCGTCGGTGGCGACGATGTCCTCCATGGTCAGGCTGCCCAGCTTCGGGGTGTACTCGTCCACGGGCATGGCATCGCGGCACTGCACATAGGGGCCGTGGCCGTCCGGGTCGCAGAAGTAGAACATGTTGATGACGAAGGGTGCCTTGACACCCCGCATCTCCACGTTGCGGAACACCAGCCCGTCGATGACGGCGGTGTTGCCGCGGCCACGGCGGGTCTTGACGCGCAGGCCGCGGTCGGTGTGGTCCATCAGGCACTGGGTGACCACCATATCCTTCACACCGCCGCTCATCTCGCTGCCAATGACGATGCCGCCATGGCCTTTGTCCAACAGGCAGTTGCGGATAACGGTGTGCTCACAGCTCTTTTTCAGCTTCATGCCAAGGAATACTTTGCTGGCCTTCATGGCAATGCAGTCGTCGCCCACATGGATGTTCACGCCGATGATGCGGATATACTCGCAGCTTTCGGGGTCGATGCCGTCGGTGTTGGGGGCATTGTAAGGATTGTTGATGTTGAAGTTCAGCAGGTCAAGGTGCTTGACAAAGATGGGGTGGATCGTCCACGAATAGCTGTTCTGCACCGTGATGCCGTGCAGGCAGATGTTCTCGCTGTCCACAGCAGCCACAGCGCGGGGCCGCCATGCGATGCGCTTGATTTTGGGAGTCACCCACCAGTCGCCGTTCTCGGCATCGCAGTCCAGCGTGCCCTCGCCGGTCACAACAACATCGTGCACCTGCGTGATGTTCAACAGACCCGCAAAGCTGTCCAGCGGGTTGCCCTCCCAGCCGGTCAGGTAGTATTCATCCACCTCGTTCTCGCTGGGGATCACGCCGGGCAGGATGGGGTAGTGGGTGCGGTCATTGTCGCCCAGCAGCACAGCGCCCTTTTCAAGATAGAGGGTGGTGTTGCTTTTCAGGAACAGGCTGCAGGTGCGGTAGCGGCCTGAGGGCACGTACACTGTGCCGCCCTTGGGGCAGGTAGAAAGAGCCGCCTGCAGCTTGAGGGTGTTGTCCGTGGTGCCGTCGGCCACCAGACCGTAGCGGGAAGCATCCACAAAGAAGGTCTCGGCCTCGGTGGTAAAGGTGCAGGTCAGGCTTTCGCCCTCGGCCTGCACACCCACCGTGTACTCCGTACCGGGCAGCAGGGAGAACAGGGAAAACACGTTGGTCTGGCAGGCTTCGTAGACGGTCTTTCCGTTCAGGGTAACGGTGAACGGGTGGGCCGGACGATAGCACAGGCCGTTTTCCAGCTCGAAAACAGCGCTGCGCGTCATGGAACGGATAAGCGACAGATTCATGAGAGAACCTCCTGATGGTTTTGTCTTGCCCGCAGGAAGCGGACATGATATGATAAAGATTAGAATGAAGGAAACCCCTTCCGTCGAACCCTCGCGGGTTTGCCACTTCCATCCGTGATGGAGGCTTTGGCATACCGGAAAGCTTTTCCTCTTCGCCAGAGGCTCCCTCTTTGAGGGAGCTGGCGCGGCATCAGCCGCGACTGAAGGAGTTGCCTATGAGATCAGAACGTGAAAAGATCACCGGCAAGGTGGCCGCTGCCACCCTGCGGCTGAATGCGAACCGCTACGAGCTGCCGCCGGATGAGGACACCTGCTATCTGCTGCTGGTGTCGGAGGGCAGCGTCACGCTGGAATACGAGGGCGGGAATGTGCTGGTAAACCCCGGCAGCGCCGTGCTGCTTGGCCCCGGCGGCTGCCGCTTTGCACAGACCGGCAGCGCCGTGCCGCAGATCGTGGGGTGCCACTTTCCGCTGGGGATGCTGCATGATTTGAAAAACACAGCCGGGCGGGATTTCGGCCGCCTGTTTGCGCCCGGGGAGCACACAGTGCTGTATGCACCGGTGCAGTGGCAGAGCCGCATCCGTACCCTGCTGGAAATGATGGCCAGCGCCAGCACCGAGCAGGATTACCCCGGCCCGCTGTACCTGCTGCTGATCCTGCACTATGTGGAGCAGGAGTGCATTGCCGAGAGCAGCGCCGTGGCGCGTCCCCACAACGAAACGGTGGAGCAGATCTGCGCCTACCTTGCGGCCAATTACCGGCAGAAGTTTTCCCTCACCGAGGTTGCGGCGCAGTTTTATCTTTCGCCCTACTACCTGAGCCGTTTGTTCCGGCGGGTAACGGGCCAGTCCATCGTGGATTACATCAACAACCGCCGCATCGAAGCGGCCCAGAAGCTGCTGGAAACGACCGAGCTTTCCATCAGTGCGGTAGCCGAGCAGACCGGCTTTGCCAGCGCCGCCCATTTCCGCCGGGTGTTCCGCGAGGTGATGGGTACCGGCCCACTGCAGTACCGCAAAGGACATAAGAAATAAGAAACACCCCCTGCGCCATCTACGGGAACGGCACAGGGGGTGTTTGTTTGTATCAGATGATCTTATGCTGTGCGGGGAAAGGGCTTAGCCCTTGACGGCACCGGCAGAGATACCTTCAACGAACTGGTCCTGTGCACAGAAGAAGACGATCAGCTGCGGCAGGATGGAGATGAGGGACAGAGCAAGGATCTTGTTCCATGCGAAACCGGTATCACCGTCCATGGACAGCTTGACGAACAGGGACATCGGGTACTTACCGGGAGTGCTGACGTAAAGCAGCGGACCCATGAAGTCGTTGCAGCTCCACATGAACTGGAACAGTGCGCAGGACACCAGAGCGGGGCCAAGCATGGGCACGATGACCTTGTACAGGGTCTGGAAGGAGGAGCAGCCGTCGATGGCAGCGGCTTCGTCCAGATCACGGGGGACATTGCGCATGAACTGCACCAGCTGGTAGACGAAGTAGGTCTCGGTCGCAAATGCGCAGTGCACCCAGATAGCCAGATAGAAGGGGCTGTCCAGCCAGCCGAACTTGTTGTACAGCAGGTACTGCGGCACATTCAGAACGACCTGCGGCAGGAACAGGGTGGCCAGCATGATGTTGAACATCAGCTTACGGCCGGGGAAATCGAAGCGGCCAAAGCCGTAGGCAGCCACACAGGCGGAGACCACCGTGCAGATCACCTTGGGGATGACGTAGCTGTAGGTGTTCAGCATGGCCTGCAGGATGTTGATGGAACCGCCGAAGTTGTTCAGTGCGCCGCGGTAGCCATCCAGAGTGGGGTGCTTGATCCACAGGCTGATGCCTGCAAAGATCTCGCTGTTGTCCTTAAAGGTAGCACTGATCATCCACAGCAGGGGATAGATCATGATGATGCCGACCAGGATCAGGACGAAATACTTGAAGAAGGTCGCGATTTTGTTCGATGCTTTCATTCCCATACTGGTCACCTTACCTTTCGTCAGAGTAGTAGACCCACTTCTTCTGGCTAGTGAATGCAATGATCGTCAGGATGCAGACGATGATGAACATGATCCATGCCAGAGCGGATGCCATACCCATGTCATAGGACTTGAATGCGTAGTTGTAGACCAGCAGAGAGATCAGCGTGGTGGAACCACGGGGGCCGCCGTTGGTGATGATGTAGGGGCCATTGAACTCCTGGAAAGCCTGGCAGATCTGAGTGACCAGATTGTAGAAGATGATGGGGGTGATCATCGGAACGGTGATGGAGAAGAACTGACGCCACTTGCCGGCACCATCAATGGTAGCGGCTTCGTACAGGTCTGCAGGCACGCCCTTCAGAGCGGCCAGGAACAGCACCATGGCGGAACCGAACTGCCAGATACGCAGGAAGCAGATGATCCACAGCGCGTAGCTGGGGTCAGACAGCCACTCGGGGCCCTGCACCAGACCAAAGGTGACAGCGCGCAGCACGGTGTTGAGCAGGCCGTCCACGCTGAACACAGCCTTCCACAGAACGGCGATTGCAACAGAGCCGCCCAGAATGGAGGGGATGTAGTACACAGTACGGAACAGGTTGACGCATGCGATCTTGAAGTTCAGGATGTATGCGATGAACAGCGCAAAGACCAGCTTCAGCGGCACGGTGATGAAGGCGTACTTGAAGGTGATGATCAGTGCCTTGGTGATCTTGGTGGTGGTAAAGGCCGTGATATAGTTGGCCAGACCAACGAACTGGGTGCCGCTCTCGAAGAAGTTCATATCGGTGAAGCTGTAGTACAGCGACTGACCGAAGGGAACTGCCTTAAAGACGACGAAGCCGATGATCCAGGGGATCAGATAAAACAGACCCTGATATTTGTCCAGCCACTTCTGGAACGGGGTGCGCCCGACGACGGGAGCATTGCTTTCTTTCATCTGGGAAATCCTCCTTTTTAAGGAATTTCGGAGCATGAGACGGACGAAGGGGTAACAGACTGGATACAGCTTTGTCAAGATTTTGTAATATATCTTTGACAAAAAAGGGGCATCTGCCGGTCGGGCGGCAGGTGCCCCTCAGGTTCAGTCAAAGGGTGCCCTTTCTGTGCGTGACCGCACACGGCGGCACTCAAAAATGTAACTTAGCCGATGGTGTAGCCAACAGACTCCATGCCGTCCAGCAGGGTGTCAACAACGTCTGCGCCGGCAACGCCGTCGTAGTCAACGGTATCGAACACTTCCTGATAGATGCCGGTGCCGGAAGCCTTCAGGTCGTTGTTCTCGAACAGGGGATCCAGCTTGTTGGTGGTGAAAGCCATGACCTTGGCATTTGCCTCAGCCACCAGATCCTTGACAGCGCCGGCAGCCTGAGCAGCAGCCAGACCAGCCTTGGAAGCGGGGATGCCGCACTCGGAACCCATGATGGAAGCGCCCTTCTCCTCGTTCAGCAGGAAGTTGATCAGGGTAGCAGCCTCGGCAACGCACTTGCTGGTCTTGGTGATGGCCAGACCCATGGAGACCTTGGAGAAGCCGCCGTTGTTGTCGCCGAACTTGATCTCTTCGCCAACGGTGAAGCCGTCCTTGTTGGCGTCATCCAGAGCGGAGGAGTACTTGGAAGCAGCGGAATCCCACTCGAAGATGCCTGCGATCTTACCGGTGATCCACTCGTTGGACTGGTGGGTAGCGGTATCGGAGTTAGCGGAGTAGTAGGTCTTCAGGTTCATCATGACGTGGCCATCCACCAGGCTCTTGATGAAGTCGATGCCCTCAGCGATCTCGTCCTCGGTGTAGTTCAGGGTAGAGGTGACGGGATCAGCCCAGTCCTTGCCGTACTTGGACTCGAGGTAGAAGACCATCAGGATCATACGGTCGTATGCGCCCAGGTGCATGGGGTAGTAATCGTCGCCCAGCTTCTCCTTGAATGCCTTGCCGGCAGCCATCAGATCATCCAGAGACTTGGGAACTTCGGTGATGCCAGCCTTGTTGAAGGTGGTCATGTTCCAGAAGAAGATACGGCCGGTCATGGAAACGGGCACGCACTGCTGGCTGTTTGCAACGTAGCAGGCGTCCATGGCAGCGTCATCCCACTGGGTCAGATCCAGGAACTTGGAAACAGTGTTCAGGTCCACGAACTTGCTGCCGTCAGCAGAGTAGTTGTACAGCCAGTTCCAGTTCACCTGGCACACATCCTGTGCGTTGCCAGCGATGAAGGCAGCTGCCATCTTCTCTTCCCAGCCGGACCATGCGGCGAAGGTGGGCTCGATGGTGATGTTGGTGTGCTCAGCCTGGAACTCCTTGATGGCGTTCTGGTAAGCCTCGTGACGGCTGTCGCCGCCCCACCAGCTGATGGTCATGGAAACAGGGCCGTCAGACAGTGCCAGGCTCTCGTCTGCAGAAGCAGCGGGAGCGGAAGAAGCGGTGGAAGCAGCAGAGTTGGATGCAGCAGAGTTGCCGCCGCAGGCAGCCAGAAGGCCGGCAGCGCCCACAGCGCCGGTGACCTTCATAAAATCACGACGAGAAATTGCCTTGCTCATTTTTGTTCTCCTCCTAAATACAGAAAACATCATCTCGAACGGGGGTTCTGCACATACCCCGTTGTATACAATTATGATAACAAAACAACAACCAAAAAGAAAGACGCAAATTGCAGATATCTAAACAAAAAACGTACAAATATTGCTCTTGTTTTCGCGCGAGAATTGACGCCTTTGCTGAAATGAATAAACTTGGCTCGAAAAACTGTGCAACATGTATACTTCGCCATTTTGCATAGAAAACTGGGATGCATCATAGGGGGAACGTCGAATTTTGCGATAATTTTGTAAACATTCCGTTTCAGAACGTGGAAGCGTTGCATACATTGTGGACGAACACCAGCTTAAAAAGCCCGGACGGAAGCCTTTGAACTGATATATCAATAGCGCAAAAAATGTGCACTCTGATATATCAATTGTTTGCGGCGGGCATCCGGCACCGGTCTTCGGGCATGGAAATCGGTGCTTTTTCGCCCTTTTGGGGGGTGAAGAAGCACCGACAGCAACATATTTTGCGCTGCTGCGTGGACTGCGCCTGTGGGCCGGGAATAAAAAAGAAAGGCTGCCGTGTCGTTGGACACAGCAGCCTTGTATACAAGTTTATTCGACCCGCGAAGCAGCTTTTTCGGCGTAGAACGCGCGCTTTGCCTTGAAGTAGCACTGAGGGCACATGCTCACGTACTGCACATCGTTTTCCAGATCGATGGCCACCTGCTCGCCCTCAAAGACGAATCTGCCGTTCACCCTGCGGCAGTTGCAGATGGCCTTGCGGCCGCAGGTGCAGATAGTCTTCATCTCCTCGATGGTGTGGGCCAGCTCCAGCAGGCGGGTAGAGCCGGGAAAGCCCTTGAGCGAAAAATCTGCCCGCAGGCCGTAGCAGATCACCGGAATGTTCAGGTCCACCGTTACCATGAACAGCTGTTCTGCCTGCTGCGCAGTGAAAAACTGGCTCTCGTCGCACAGCACGCAGGCCAGCGGCGCACCGTCAGCGTTGGCCGTGCGCACGGCCTCGAACACGTCCGTCTCCGGCGGGATCAGCAGATCAGCCTTGCGGCGCACGCCCAGACGGCTCACCAGCTCACTGCCGCCCTTGGTGTCCACCTGTGGCTTGAGGATCAGCACCCGCATCCCCTGTTCTTCGTAGTTGTGGGCTACCTGCATCAGGGCGGTGCTCTTGCCGCTGTTCATCGCGCCGTAACGGAAATACAGTTTTGCCATTTGAAAAACTCTCCTTACAGAAAGAACCCTCTCAGCCAAAGCCTGACGGCTTTGCCAGCTCCCCCGATGGGGGAGCTTTTCTGCATCTTCCGGGCAGGCTGTCCTTCGCCGGAGAAGCAGAAACTTTCCCGTCTCCACTCATAAAGCTCCCCTTTCGGGGGAGCTGTCGAGCGTATGCGAGACTGAGAGGGTTCAGCGGCATCTCAGGCTTTGACTGAGAGGGTTCTCTTATTACTTACAATAGGTACGTTCAGTCCTGATTGCGCAGGCGGTAGCCAAGGCTCATCAGGCTGTCGCCCAGATGGACGTTCTCCACCACCACATCGGGATACGGCACAGAGAGGTCATAGTGGGAGAAGTTCCAGAAGCCCTCGATGCCCAGATCCACCAGACGGCCGCTGACCTGTTCCGCACCGTCGCGGGGCACACAGAGCACTGCGACCTTGGGGTGATGCTCGGCACAGAAAGACTCCAGCTCGTCGATATGGCGGATCTGGATGCCGCTGATCTCCTTGCCCACCTCGCTCTGTGCCACATCAAAGGCGGCGATCAGGCGGTAGCCGTTGGTGTCGGTGGTGATAAAGCGGCTCACTGCCTTGCCCAGACGGCCGCAGCCGATCAGGATGGTGGGCAGGCGGTCACCGTTGCCGAACAGCAGGCCTTCCAGAATGGAGAGCAGGTTTTCCACCGAGTAGCCGATGCCCTGCCGGCCATTCACATCGCCGATGCAGTTGAAGTCCTGCCGTACCTGCGAAGCGGTGGTGCCCATCTGAGCAGCCAGCTCGCGGGAGGAAATGCTGTTGATGCCGTCCGCCTGCAGAGAGCACAGATAGCGGTAATATTTGGGAAGACGCTTGATAACGGGAAGCGAAGCCCTTGCAGGAGTGTTCATAGAATACTTTCTCCTTTCGCTCTATTGCAGTACTTGCCGCAGCTGCCTGCTTTACAGATGCGGCACAGAGAAACCCCGATCCGTTTACGGGTTCATATTGCAGATATTACAGTCAATTATTTAAAGTATACTGCACCGATGGAGAATGTCAAATCATTCTCAAAAAAATTTTATGAAATGTTACCGCTTTTTTGCTGCAGCGGGTCTGCATAGCCCGGCACAGGCTGGGGAATGCTGACAAAAAACGCAGGAGGAAAGCATATGAACGATGAAACGCAGCAGACCGACGCAGGACGGCTGGAAAAAGAAGAGATCGAGGATCTGGGCACGGTCACGCTGGCCCGCGGGGAGCATGTGATCCACTGCCTGACCGTCATCGGCCAGATCGAAGGCCATTCGGAAGCGCCGCAGGGCCAGAAGACCACGAAGTATGAGCATGTCATCCCGCAGCTGGTGGCCGCGCAGGAGGATCCTCGCATCGAAGGTCTGCTGGTGTTGCTGAACACGGTAGGTGGTGATGTGGAAGCGGGCCTTGCGCTGGCGGAGCTGATCGCCAGCGTGTCCAAGCCCAGCGCGACGCTGGTGCTGGGCGGCGGGCACTCCATCGGCATCCCGCTTGCCGTCAGCGCCCGGCGCAGCTTCATCGTGCCCACAGCCACCATGACCGTGCACCCGGTGCGGCATTCCGGCGTCATTCTGGGGGTGCCGCAGACCATGCGCAGCTTTGAGCAGATGCAGCAGCGCATCACCGGCTTTGTAGCGGCCCACAGCGGCATGACCGAAAAACGCTACACCGACCTGATGCTCCACACCGGCGAGCTGGTGATGGACATGGGCACCGTGCTGGATGGACGCCGGGCCGTGAAGGAAAAGCTCATTGACGAGCTGGGCGGACTTTCGGATGCGCTGGCGTGGCTGTATAAAGAGATTGAACGCAAATGAAGGCCGATTTTGTACAACAATAGGTTTGCCAATTTCTTCCCTGCGTGGTACAATAATAAAATCAAATAGTGTGTCTACTACAAACGCGGGGAACAAAGAAACATGGCAACAAAAAAACGTAAAACGACAACACGGCGCGCAGCATCGCGCAAAAAACGCGCAGAACAGCGGCTTCCGGCGGGGCTTGGCACCCTGTTTGCAGGCCTTTTGCTGGTGGTGCTGGCCTTTGTGGAGGGAGATTCGGCATGGAAGGCCCTGCACGATGTGCTGTTCGGACTTTTTGGCTGCGGCAGCTTTGTACTGGGCGCGGCAGTGTGCTGCCTCGCTGTGCAGTATACCCGGGGCGAAGACCTTCTGCCCAAGATCTTCAAGCTGGTTCTGGGGCTGGTGTTTGCCTGCGGCACGGTGATCGTTTTTTCCGATATCCAGCCGCAGGGCATGTCGGCATTCCAGATGACAGCTGCCTGCTACGCAAACGGCGTGAATGCATGGATCGGCGGCGGTGCGTTGGGCGCACTGCTGGGCGGCAGCCTGCTGCTGGAGGGCAGGCTCCCCGCCATGCCCAAAGGGAAGATCCTGGCCGAATGCTGTGCATTGGGCCTGTGGCAGACCACAGCGCAGTATGCCTTTTTCTACAGCGCTGTTGCCCTGCTCACCGGTGCCTTTGGGGGCATCCTGAACAGCACCCAGAGCTTTCTGGGGGTCATCTTCGCCCATTTCCTTTACGGCAGGGCTGACCGCATGACCCCGGCCAAGGGCTTCGTACATGATATGGATTGGGCTGACTTCTCGGCACAGCCGCTGGCGGGCAGCAACGAGCATCCGCCGCTGTTTGCCGATATGCTGCGCACTGTGGCCGAAACAAACCCCGACACGCCATTGATCGTGGAGATCAAGAGCCGCGCCGAGTACAGCAAGACCTACCTGGAAGAGCTTTGCCGCGCCACGATCGCCGAGCTGAAAGCCTACCCCGGCCCCTACTGCATCGAGAGCTTTGACCCCCGCGTCGTGGGCATTGTGCGGCGGCAGGCTCCGGATATCCTGCGCGGCCAGCTGGCCGACAGCTACCAGAGCTACCGCAAGGATGGGACGCACGCCGTTCCGGCGTTTGCGTTCTCCCACCTGTTCGGCAACTTTCTGGGGCGGCCGGATTTCATCGCCTGGTGCCCTGCCAAGCGCAACTGGGCCGTGAAGCTCAATGCAGCCTTGGGCGCTATGATGGTCATGTGGACGGCCCTGCCCGAGCATGACACCGCCAAGCTGGAAGCGGAGAACGACGCCGTTATCTTCCAGTGGTACGCGCCAAAGCAGAAATACCGGGAGTAACCGCTGTGCCGTAGGGGCGCATTCCATAGGCGCCCGCAATTCATGCACGATAACCGCATAAACGCCGCAGCCCCCGCATACATTGCATTGACAATGTGTGAGGGGGCTGCGTTTATGTTTTTATTTACTGTTACCAAACCGGGTCTGCGGCAGGCCGGGGCGCTGGCCCTGTGCGCGGTGTGCCTGTGCGGCACGGTGGCTGCGGCAGTGCATTTTACCGGTGGGGCGGTCACGGTGTCGGCTGCGGCGGTGCCGGGCATCGAGACGACCCAGGACATCGGCACCTACTTTACCGGCTACGGCTTTGACCCCGACCTTGCCAGTGCCGCCGTGGACAAAGTGAAGATTCCCAAAAAGTGGGACGACAGTTTCACGGCGTTCAACCAGATCGTACAGGAAAGCGGCCTGGATCTGGCCGACTACAAGGGTAAAACGGTGGAAAAGTGGACGGTGCTCTGCCCGCAGCTTTCCACCGGCGACCACGACACTTACTGCGTGCTGCTGGTCTACAAGGCCAAGGCCGTGGGGGCTTACCTGCTGCAAAAGCCGTCGGGTGAAGTGACGGGCCTTGTCACCGCCGCCAAAGCCAGCGCCGACGCCGCGTTGGAGGAAGGGGAGACCGTGGAAATTTCAGCAGATGCGTTCCCGGAGGATTAAACAAAAAGCCTTCCCCCATCGGGGGAAGGTGGCCGAGCAAAGCGAGGCCGGATGAGGGGCGCGTTCGTCTTGCTACCCATTTAGAGGGCAATATTGGCAATGCCGCCCCTCATCAGTCCGTTTCGCGGACAGCTTCTCCCGCAGGAGAAGCCTTTTACTCATCTTCAAACATCCACTTATCCCTCGGCAGTGCGAACACCGCACCGCACAGCAGCAGCACGGCGGGGTCGCTGGTCAGGTGGATGACCTGGCTCTCCATGTAGCCGTAGGCCAGCATCGTGACCAGGCACGCCACAGTCTGCCACGCGCCGCGCCGGGCGTAGCCGTACAGGGCCGCCATCATCAGTGCGCAGACCAGAACGACCATGACCGGGCCGGTCAGGTAGAGCAGATACACAAAAATATTGTCCAGCGCGGGCCATTCCTGTAAGAATTGGCCCGCAATTTTTATGTCGAACACCCGGTAGGCCGCCCATGCCAGCGAAATGCGGCAGGTCAGCAGATCGTCGAGCTTTTTCAGCCAGCCGGGGCCGATATCGTTCGCCCACGGCCCGATTTTTACGACGAACAGCGGCAGAATATAGCTGACCGCC